>Ga0316209_1000307_pt1 | contig 95895 bp, 78 predicted proteins | sample 6monopyrite_MG_FD_204945 | JGI IMG/M metagenome (GOLD analysis project Ga0316209, IMG submission 204945) | Microbial mat bacterial communities from mineral coupon in-situ incubated in ocean water Damariscotta River, Maine, United States -... | ecosystem: Environmental > Aquatic > Marine >... | reverse complement strand
ATGCACGCCAATTCCATCGGGGCCAGCGGACCAAAAGAGTCCCATAGAAAGGCCGGATATATGGGAGCAATACTTTTTAGCTACACGGTTATTTTATCTTGCAATACGAGGTGGACCATATATGTCCCGTTAACTTTTTAAAATATTAACTGTAGGCTTGATATAGCTATCTATAACTATGCTAAAAAATAACCGTGATATGAAATAATAAATACTTTCTTCGTCATCTCCGAATGCTTCTATCGGAGATCCAGTGGCTTAAAACGCTGTACAGTTGCTGGATTCCCGATAGAAGCATTCGGGAATGACGACACTATTTAAGTTAACGAGACATTACTGAAAATGCTTATTAAAAATGATGCGCTAATAATGCACTTAAAATATAAACTATGAAATATTACGGCGAAAAATCACAAATTAAAATATTGTCAACAGATGAAAGTGAACTGTTGAAAAAAGAAATACCGGTTAACTGTACGCTAACCTTAACTCAGCGTCAGCTATGTGATTTAGAAATGATTTTAAATGGTGCGCTTAATCCGTTAAATGGGTTTATGAATGAAGCGGATTATATTTCAGTACTTGAAAACATGAAATTGCGAAATAATTTACTGTGGTCATTACCGATTACGCTGGATATTTCAAAACAACAGCTGGATGCATTTAACGAAGCGACTCAAATTGGCCTGTGTGACCAAGAAGGTTTTATGCTGGCGGTTATGGATATTCAGTCTACATGGAAAGTAGATAAAAAATTAGAAGCAGAAAAAATATACACTACTGATAGTCTCGATCACCCAGGTGTTCATTATTTAATGAATACAGTAAAAGATTATTATATTGGTGGTGAAGTGACGGGCATGCAGTTGCCTACGCATTATGATTTTGAATCGATTCGGCATACACCGGAAGCATTACGCACTGAATTTAAAAAAACCGGTTGGAATAAAGTTGTCGCTTTTCACACAAGCAAACCCATGCATCGTGTGCATTTTGATATCACCACCAGTGCAGCAAAATCGGTAGGTGCAAATTTATTGATTCAGCCCTTGTCCGGTGTTGGTAAACCTGGAGACTTAGCTTATTACAGCCGAGTACATTGTTATCAGGCGATAATGCAATGCTACCCCAGTTATTTAGCGATGCTGTCTTTAATTCCTCAGGCGATGAGAATGGCAGGGCCTAGAGAAGCATTGCACAATATGATTGTGAGACAAAATTATGGTTGTTCACATTTTATTGTTGGCCCTGAGCATGCATCACCCCCTGGAGTGAGGTCAGGTCAGCCACGTTTTTATGCGCGTTATTCAGCACAAAAAATGGTTGAACAGTTTCAGAGTAAACTTGATATTCAAATGATACCGGTTGAAGAGATGGGATATTCAGAACAAAAAGGAAAATATATTTCTTGCCAGACAGCACAGGCAGAAAAAATTGAAACCCATGGTTTTACAGAAAAAGATTTTAACTACGCACTAGAACATGATGAGCCTATTCCCGATTGGTACTCATACCCTGAAGTGATTACTGAATTAAGCAAAGTGAGGTTGCCGCGAAAAAAGAAAGGTCTTACATTATTTTTTACAGGATTGTCTGGCTCTGGAAAATCAACGCTAGCAAAACTGGTGTATGCGAAATTTATAGAACAAGGTGATCGAGCCGTTACTCTGCTTGATGGTGACGTGGTTAGACATAATTTATCAAGTGAATTAACTTTTTCAAAAGAGCACCGTGATATTAATGTTAGAAGAATTGGTTATGTTGCGAGTGAAATAACCAAAAATAAAGGCGTGGCTATTTGTGCACCGATTGCGCCTTATGAAATTACTAGAGAAACGGTAAGAAGTTTAATTGAAGAGTATGGTGCGTTTATAGAAATACATGTAGCGACACCACTAGAAACTTGTGAAAGTAGAGATAGAAAAGGCATGTATGCGAAAGCCCGTAAAGGTATTATTAAACAATTTACAGGAATTAGTGACCCTTATGAAGAGCCGATTAACCCAGAAATTAAAATTGATACCACAGACACAACACCGGTTGAATGTGCACAGAAAATCATGCTGTATTTATTTAAAGAGGGTTATGTTGGGTGATGTCATTTATTAAAATCACATCTTTAGGGTGTGGAAGAGGCCTTAGGCTTTTGCCTTAAGAAATGCCGTCTTTTCCGACATAAATATTCGGAGATAGCGGTATTTATTTTAAGAGTTAACTTTTTTAAATTGGTTGAGAGTTTTATGCGAAGAGCTTTTCGTTATCTCCGAATGCTTCTCTCGGAGATCCAGTGACCTTAAACGCTGTAAAGTCACTAGATTCCCGACAAAAGCACTCGGGAATGACAGTGTTTAAAAACTATTTGTGTTTTGTGCAAAGCTCTCTAGTTGTTACATCTCGTTAAAAAAATAGAGAAACAAAAGTGATAATAATGAATAAGGTAACACAATGATAATTCCAGTAATACTTTCAGGTGGATCAGGCACAAGACTATGGCCTTTATCCAGAGCATTACGCCCTAAACAATTATTGAGCATGGTGTCTAATCACACCATGATTCAAGATACGGTAACGCGCTTAACGGGAATAGATAATATTGCAGACCCTATTATTGTTTGTAATGAAGAGCACCGTTTTACCATCGCAGAACAAATGCGCGAAGTAAATATTAATCCATCGGCAATTATTCTTGAACCCTTTGGTAAAAACACAGCACCCGCTGTTGCAATCTCTGCATTACAATCACAACAAACGGATAATGATTCGGTGTTGCTTGTATTGCCAGCAGATCATGTTATTGGCGATCAAACCGCATTTCATAAAGCAGTTGCTACGGGTTATCAAGCCGCACTTAATGATAAACTTGTCACCTTTGGTATTGTACCGAATGCACCTGAAACCGGTTATGGTTATATAAAAGCGGGCGCAAGTTTAGAAAATAATCAAGTCTACAATGTTGAAAAATTTGTAGAAAAACCCGATGCCAATACAGCGCAATCCTATTTAGATGATGGCAATTATTATTGGAACAGCGGCATGTTTATGTTTAAAGCGTCTGTATATTTGCAAGAGCTAAAATCTCATAATAATGAAATGTATAATTGCTCACAAAAATCATTAGATTCAGCCGCCGTAGATATGGATTTCATTCGATTAAATAGTGATGTGTTCGAACATTGTCCAGCAGATTCTATAGACTATGCGGTAATGGAAAAAACCGCTGCGGCTACTGTTATTCCAGTTGATATGCAATGGAATGATATTGGTTCTTGGTCGGCATTATGGGAAGTGGGTGAATCAGATAATAATGGAAATGTAACTCATGGCGATGTATTGCTTGAAGATAGTTATAACTCGTATATACATGCTGATAGCAGGCTGGTAACAACCGTGGGTTTAAATGATCATGTGGTTGTTGAAACCGCTGATGCCATTTTGGTAGCACATAGGGACAAAGCACAAAATGTAAAAGATATTGTAGAAAAATTAAAAACAGCAAATCGTGATGAAGCAACGATTCACCACAAAGCTTATCGCCCATGGGGTGCTTATGAATGTATCGATCATGATTCACGTTTTCAAGTAAAAAGAATTACCGTAAATGTTGGCGCCAGTTTGTCGCTTCAATTACATCATCACCGTTCTGAACACTGGATAGTTGTACAGGGAACCGCCAGAGTAACCTGCGGAGATAAAGTTTTTTTAATGGCAGAAAATGAATCAACTTATATTCCGTTAGGTGAAAAACATCGTTTGGAAAATTCGGGTAAAATTCCCTTGGAATTAATCGAAGTACAAACCGGCAGTTATTTGGGTGAAGATGATATTGTCAGGTTTGATGATGTGTATGGTAGATAAGACACATTAAAGAGAAAATGTAATATGAGGTCTTTGAGAGAGGTAATAATGTTTAAAATATACTGTCATTCCCGAATGCTTCTATTGGGAATTTAGCGACTTTTCGGCGTCCTAAGGTCACTGGATTCTCGGTAAAAACGTACAGAGATGACGAAAAATATTTCAGTTATGGGTCTCAATATAAAAAAGATAGTAAGTGTTCGGAATGACGAAATTATGTTTTTAATAAATAATGAGACTTAATGGGGTTAAGAGCGATTTTAAATTCCCTTAAATAAACAACACGAATGAACAGAAAAGTAGAAATAAATCATGAATAAAAAAATAGCAATAGCGGGAACTGGTTACGTAGGTCTTTCAAATGCATTACTACTAGCACAGAATAATGAAGTGGTCGCGCTGGATATTATTCCTGAAAAAGTGAATATGTTAAATGCAAAACAGTCACCAATTGCAGATGATGATGTTGAAGAGTATTTAAAAAATAAATCGCTTAATTTTAGAGCCACACTGGATAAACACGAAGCCTATGAAAATGCAGATTTCATTATTATTGCAACACCAACTGATTATGATGTGGAAAATAACTATTTCAATACCGGTTCAATAGAAGCAGTAATTAAAGATGTGATGGAGATTAATTCTTCGGCAGTTATGGTGATTAAATCAACTGTGCCGGTTGGTTTTACGGCGGAAATAAAAAAGCAATATAATTGTGAAAGCATTATGTTTTCGCCTGAGTTTTTACGTGAAGGTAAAGCCTTACATGACAACTTATACCCGTCAAGAATTATTGTAGGCGAGCGTTCTGAACGTGCAGAAGCATTTGCAGGTTTATTAGCTGAAGGTGCAATAAAAGAAAACATTACCATGCTGTTTACAGGCTCGACAGAAGCTGAAGCCGTAAAACTATTTTCCAATACTTATCTTGCAATGCGAGTGGCATACTTTAATGAACTAGATACTTATGCTCAAGTGCATGGTTTAAATACTCAGCAAATAATAGAAGGCGTTGGCTTAGACCCTAGAATTGGTGATCATTATAATAATCCATCATTTGGCTATGGCGGCTATTGTTTACCAAAAGACACCAAGCAATTAAAAGCTAATTATAAAAATGTACCGAGTAATCTTATTCAGGCTATTGTTGATTCAAATACCACACGTAAAGATTTTATTGCCCAAATCATAATTGATAAGGGGCCTAAAGTTGTGGGTATCTATCGCTTAATTATGAAGAGTGGTTCTGATAATTTTAGAGCATCCTCAATTCAAGGTATTATGAAGCGGGTAAAAGCTAAGGGCATAGAAGTTGTTATTTATGAGCCGGTATTAAATGAAAATGAATTTTTCCGTTCACGGGTAATAACGGATATAGAAGAATTTAAAAAAATATCAGATGTGATTGTTGCGAATCGTTTATCAGATGATATTCGAGACGTTACAGACAAATTAGTTACCAGTGATTTGTTTGGACGAGATTCATAGAATCATTGAGAAAAATAAGTGTAATGCCGTTTAGCATCACATTTAACGCATCAGGTAGATGTATCATGTTTTTAGTTTCGTCAATAGACGAGTAAATATAGAGGAAAGAAAAGTGTCAGTAACAAATAAAAAAATATGTGTGATTGGATTAGGGTATATCGGTTTACCAACGGCATCTTTGCTTGGCACTAAAGGCTTTTCAGTTCATGGTGTGGATGTATCTCAACATGTAGTTAATACAATTAATGAGGGCAAGATTCACATAGTTGAACCTGATCTCGATATTATGGTTAAGTCTGCGGTGAATGCAGGCAACCTAAAAGCTGGCATGGAACCAATAGAAGCAGATGTTTTTATTATAGCGGTGCCGACACCATTTAAAGGCGATTATGAGCCAGACTTGTCGTATGTAGAATCAGCAACAAAAATGATTTCGCCATTTGTAAAGCCGGGTGATTTGGTTATTCTCGAATCGACTAGCCCGGTTGGAACAACGGATGAAGTTGTGGCAAAAATTCTTACAGAAAATGGTCACGATACTGAAAAAGAAGTTTATGTTGCGCACTGCCCTGAACGAGTGTTGCCCGGCCGAATCCTTATTGAGCTGGTAGAAAATGATCGTATAGTCGGTGGAGTAAATGCACTGGCAACGGAAAAAGCTGTTGAGTTTTATAATACATTCGTACGGGGTGAAGTTTTATCGACCGATTCAAGAACGGCTGAGATGGCAAAGCTAACAGAAAACTCATCAAGAGATGTGAGTATTGCATTTGCAAATGAGTTATCAATTATTTGCGATGATGAGGGAATTAATGTTTGGGAATTAATTTCTTTAGCGAACCGTCATCCTCGCGTTAACATTCTTAATCCTGGCCCAGGCGTTGGTGGCCATTGTATTGCAGTCGACCCTTGGTTTATCGTTGCGCGCTCTCCCGAACATGCCAGGTTAATAAAAACTGCAAGACTCGTAAACGACGCAAAACCTGATTGGGTTATTGAAAAAGTAAAAAGTAGAGCAGGGAAATTTAAACATCCCGTTATAGGTTGTTTAGGTTTGGCGTTTAAAGCAGATGTCGATGATTTAAGAGAGTCACCATCGGTTGATATCGTTCGAAAATTAATTAAAGAAAATGTTGGTGAAATTATTATTTCAGAACCGAACCTTGAATCACATGATGAATTTGATTTGTTATCATGTGAAGAAGTAATAAGCCGTGCAGATATTATTTTGCTGCTGGTTGATCATAAAGAATATAAAGGCATTAAAACACTAGAGTTAAATGAAAAAGTACTCATAGATACACGTGGTACCCTTCAGTGAGATTCATGAATAGCTTTTTTCCGTCATCCCCGAGTGTTTTTATCGGGGATTCAGTGACTTTGATATTTTAACTAGAGCAATATCATTATGGCATTAAAAGTATTATCCGTATTCGGCACAAGACCTGAAGCTATAAAAATGGCTCCTGTTGTTTTAGGTTTACAAAAAGCAGAAAACATCGAATCAGTCGTTTGCGTAACAGCACAGCACCGTCAAATGCTAGATCAGGTTTTAGAACTATTTAAAATTAAACCTGATTATGATTTAAACATAATGAAGCCCGGCCAAGATTTATATGATGTAACCTCAAATGCATTATTAGGTATGCGAAAAGTATTAAAAGAATGTAAACCCGATTTAGTTTTAGTGCATGGTGATACCACTACTTGTTTTGCAGCAACCCTTGCAGCTTTTTACGAACAAATTAAAGTAGGGCATGTAGAGGCGGGATTAAGAACTGGCGATATGACAGCGCCATTTCCAGAAGAAGCTAACCGATCACTCGTTGGGCGAATAGCCAGTTATCACTTTGCACCAACTGAAGGTTCCAGACAGAACCTGCTAAAAGAAAACGTAAGTGATAAAAATATAGTCGTTACCGGTAACACAGTGATCGATGCGCTATTAATGGTGCGCGATAAAGTGAATGCTTATCCAAAATCACAATGGCGAGAGCATTTTGGCGCAGACGTGTATGATCGTATTGTTAATGAAAAACAAAAGTTTATTTTAATCACAGGGCACAGAAGAGAAAATTTTGGTCAGGGTTTTGTTGACTTGTGTACAGCGATAAAAATACTTGCTGATAACCATAAAGATTGGAATTTAATTTATCCAGTTCACTTAAATCCACATGTGCAAAAACCAGTAAATGAAATTTTGAGTGATACTGAAAATGTATTTCTGATTGAGCCACAGGACTATGCCCCATTTGTCTTATTAATGGATCAATGTGATTTAATTCTTACTGACTCAGGTGGAATTCAGGAGGAAGGACCGTCCTTAGGTAAGCCGGTATTGGTGATGCGAGATGTTACAGAGCGACCAGAGGCGGTTGAAGCGGGCACAGTTAGATTGGTTGGCACTAATACATCTGCGATTGTTGAAGGTGTCGAGCAGATATTAACAGATAAGAATCTATACACTGCTATGTCCACAGCTCATAACCCCTACGGCAATGGAAATGCAAGTGTAGAAATAATTAAAACTCTTATATTTGCCTTAAAATAATTAATATAGAAGTTTATTAAAAGGTTACAAATTGTCTGGCTCAATATTTAAACATATATCTTTACTAATTGGAAGTCAGCTTGGACAGAAGATAGTTGGTTTTTTTGCATTAATATATTATGCGAGAATACTAACTGTTGAGCAGCTTGCTGTTATTCCTTTATTCGCAATCATATCTGAGCTATCAATAGTTCTATTTGGCTTTGGCATTCAAGCCTACGTCTTTAAGGAGCTACCATTAAAGCTAGAGCATGAAACTGAATCTGCTGTTGGTATAATTAAAAAATCGTTAATGATTTCGTTTTATGCTGGTGGAGCCATGGCATTAATTATTTATGCCACGGTTATAAATGTAGATGAGTTTTTAGGCATGAAAAATTTCACAGCTAATGAACTGTATTATTTTCTTATTGGTGTTGTGTTTGAATGTGTCACAATTATGCAACAACGTATCTTAGCTGCAGTTACGATGTTTAAAACCCTGTCGTTAATTGGTATTATTAAATCAGTTATTAGACCTATTATGTTGATTACGTTATATTACTATAATGGTATTACTGGCTTTATGTTCGGCATTATGATTTCATCGATTATGAATTATGGTGTAACACGATATGCTTTGCGCAAATATTTAAATAAAAAAATTAGCTATAAAAGTATTACAGCGGGTGCGATTTTTGTAAATTCATGGCCATATTTTTTAGAAAGCCTTGTTATGTTTATGAGGCGACAAGGTGATCAAATATTGGTGTCGAGCATATTAGGTACCGGTATGTTAGGCGTGTATTTTGTTGCTAAACGTTATGCTGATTTGGCTTGGGTTATTGTAACAGCTACAGATACAGTTATTACTCCTTTCTTGTCCAAAAAAACTAAAAGTAGTCCTTCGCAATTTAGTGAAAACTTTCGTGATTTATTTGCTGTAGGTATATTTGTTTCAGTGCCAATGGCTTTGGCAATGGCAGTAATGGTGCCGTTTTATATTTTTATAATGTCATATGAAAAATATTCTATAGCGATAGTGGCGTGTGTTATTTTAGTATTTAGAATTATTCCAGATATTTTAAGAGGAGTGATCATCGGTAGAAGTGTCTTTGTATGGTGCGATCCTAAAACTCGATTTAAATTTACCTTGCTTGATACAGTGATCCTTTTACCATTAATGTATTTTGGAGCTCATTTGGGGGGGTTAGCAGGAGTTGCTGTTGCACCCTTACTTGCTTCTATGGTTAGTGGTTTTTATGGTGTTTTATTACTCTCAAAAGTCACACAAATTATTATGCCAATAAAGCTTTCTTTTCAAGTGGTGTTATGTGCTTTTTTTTCAGGGCTATTAGCGATTTTAGCAACTGCTTTTTTTGCTGATAGTATGCTTTCATCAGTAATATCGTTATTGGTGTTTGTGGTTTCATATTTAGTGCTCTTTATTAATGTTGTGACATTTGAAGAAATAGAAAAGCTAGTGCAAAAAATCATACCCAAATATGGGGCAAAATTAGTCAGAATAATGCGAATAATTAAGGTGAAACATGTGTGAGTTAAATAGATTTATTCTGGCAATAATTGCTGCTCTTGTTTTGTTTTTAAGTGCTGTTTGTGCGCCAGTATATTCATCTGTGGGTTATGAGGGTTCCATTAATCCGTATTTAATTTATTTTCGTGGGCCGAAATTAAATAAACAACTAATCAATGAAATTTCTAAATATGATTTTGTGGTTTTTGACAGATTTAGATATCATGAGGTAAATAAAGATACATGGAGTGCAATTTATCTGCGTAATAAAGGGCTAAAAATTTTTTTGTATCAGCTTGGGCCCGTTGTAAGAGGTGATACTGATCATTTCGATACTTATTACTTAAATAATATAGGTCGATATAAAAAATCTCGTAATCACAAATCAGGTGACATATTTAATAATAATAATGAGTGGTTTTTGAGAAATAATTATGGTTTTCGATATGAATTAGGTGGTGATAATTATTTTTTAATGGATTTTGGAAATCCAAAATTTCAGATGTATTGGATTGAAAGTACTCTTAGTGATTTGGTGAATCGGCCATGGGCGGCTAATGGTGTTATGGTGGATTTATGTGTGCCTTTTTCTATAAAAACTGCTGGGGGCTTAAGAGGTAAATATTCGAAAAAATACCCTGATAGTAAAACATGGGATGTAGCTATGAATTCGTTTATTGATAGTGCTAGTGCGCGATTAAAGGATGCAAATCAAATGATAATGGTGAATACTGGTTATTCTAATACAAAATCAGGTTTTAATGCATGGAAGAGTTTGGATAATAAAAATAATCCTCCTGATATTGCTTTAGAAGAGGGTGCGTTTGCTGTGGCATACGGTAAAAATGATGTTAGGTTTTATCCTGAGGAACAATGGAGGCGACAGGTTGATCTAGCGAATAATATTCATAATTATTCCGTTGCTTATATGAGCCATACAGATTTAAGTCCAGATGAAACAGGCGTTGATAGTTTAGGTGAAAAAATTAATTTTAATCAGGTGTTTAACTTTGCACTAGGATCGTACTTGCTAGCTAAAAATGATAGCGGAAAGAAGAGCTACTTTTCAATTGATTATGCTAGAAAAATCAAAGGTTCATATAAGAATATGTATTTTAGTCCAGTTTATGAACAGCTTGCTTTTGGACAAGCTATTGATGGATATAAAAAAGAGTCGAATGTAGCTATTTATAGTCGAGAATTTGAAAAGGGAATAGTTTATGTTAATCCATCAAATACAATCCAGTCTATTAAGGATTTTAAAAGTAAACAATATATGTTTTTAGATATTGATTTTATAAAAGGCATAAAAGTTAAGTTTAATAATGCGTCAACAATTGATATTAAACCACACAGTGCACTGTTTTTACAAAAGGTGAATTAATGAATAAACTTGCAATTTTCATGGGGTTTGTTTTTTTTGAAATAGTTGTAGAAATTGGCTTTAAACTTAAAACGCTTATTGTTACCGGTTTAAGTGTGAAAAATGTATTGCTCTATGGATTACTGCTTGTTTTAATTGTTAATATATTCTCTGGTAAAAAATGGGAGATTAATAATGCTCATAAAAATGTTAATAAACTTTATATCGCGATAGTAATTTATTCAATTTTTTCATTAAGTTTTCATATTATGTTAGGTCAGAGTGCATATGATGTTTTTGCTGGTGCTTTAAGCCTGAAATCAGAGTTAATTGATTCATTAGTATGTTTTATAGTGTTTTCCTATTTTATTAAACAGTTAGATGACGCAATTAACATATCGCGATTTATGGTGCTTGTTATTGGTTTAGCAAGCTTTATGACAGTTGTGGATGCAGCTAGTGCATCTATTAATTTTTTTGGATATGATGATTTTAATCGAAGAACCAATGGTGCGATGGGTGAGCCAAATCAAACGGCAGCAGTTATAGCATTATATTTTCCAATGGCTGTCGTGTTATCTTTAATTAAAGGTAAGTTTAGGCTAGTGTTTATTGGAACATCTATGGTGATGGCTGCCGCACTATTGTCGACAGGTTCAAGAGGCGGGATGCTCGCATCTTTATTGGGTGTTTTATATGCATTCTTTCTTATGAGAAAAGAGCTATCAGTTGGTCGAAAATTTTTTATAATATCCTCGGTTGTATTTGGTGCAATAATTGTGTGGATTATGATTCCAGATTATTATAAAGAATCATTAATTGGACGTTTTTCATTTTTAAATGAATCTAAAGTCAACTGGAAAAATGCAACTGCTGGAAGATCTTTTCTTTGGTCCAATGCATATGATTTATGGTTGGAATCTCCAATTATAGGTCAGGGTTGGCATGCTTTTAAAATAATTGTGAATATGGCATCACATAATACATTTGTAGAATATGCAGTTAGCTTAGGTGTCGCAGGGTTAACTATGTACTTATTTCTCTGGGCTAAAATACATAAATTTATCTCGAATGCTAAAAAATACACAGAAAATAGAGACCAGAATTTAATGTTGTATGGTTTTCAAGGTGGGATTGTATCAATAATGATTGCGGTGTTTTTTGTGAATTTATATCGTCCATGGTATGTGGTATGGCCATTTATTGGTGTTGGTATGGCTTATGCAAATCATTTAAGACTAAATAAACTTAATGGGGATGATCATAAAAGTGAGGTTGAAGAATTAAAAGTCAGTTCAAATGAAAGAGTATCTAAAAAATCATTTGAAAATGTGCGGTTAAGATAAAATGCAGTATGACAAGTTGCGAATATGCCATGTTATTGGTTCATTACGTATAGGTGGGGCAGAGAAGTTATATGTGCACCTACTTAATGAAATTGATGTTGATTTAAAAGATGCATTGTTACTAACCAGTAATAAAAATGGAAAATTACTGAACGAGCTAAGTGCTAATGTTAATATACATTATCAACCCGTAAAATTTTTATTTAGCCCTTATTATATTATTAAACTGGCTATGTATTTTCGTAAAAAAGAATTTAATGTTGTTCATGCACATATGTTTTGGGCTAGTTTTTATGCGGTATTAGCTGCGAAGCTTGCGGGAATACCTGTTGTGTTTACAACTGAGCATGGAATGAATCCATGGAAAAAACAATGGCATTATTTTATAGAGCATTATTTGATAACGCCATTTTCTGATATGCGTATTTGTGTATCTAAAGACATTCTTGAAAATCGACATAATAAAGATAGATTGCCAATAAATAAACTGCACTTTATCCCAAATGGAATTTCTAAAAATAAATATAAACCCCGTCATTATAGTAAAGGCGTTATTAAGTTATTGGCTGCTGGGCGATTTATTGAAGCAAAAGATTATGAGACTTTAATTGATGCGGCAAAAAAATTGCAGAAAAAAAATATTGATTTTATTTTAAATATAGTTGGTGATGGTGAATTATTTCCGGTAATCAGCAATAAGGTATCTGAGTATGGCTTATCCGATGTTGTTAAGTTACAGGGTGTGCAATCTAATGTCATTGACTGGATGTATGATGCCGACATATTTGTAATGTCTTCTAAAAGAGAAGGGCAGCCAATCGTTATATTAGAAGCAATGTCTACAGGCTTACCTATCGTGTCTACCTCTGTAGGAGGAATTCCGGATACATTAGAAAATAATAAGGATGCATTACTTGTTAAAAGCGAGAATGCTGAGTTATTGGCAAATGCTATAAATAAATTAGTTAATAACAATGAACTTGCTAATAAATTAGGCTATTCTGCTTATAATAAAATGATCGAGAACTTTTCAATAAATGCAATCAGCACTAAGCTCTGTTCGATGTATTTTAAAGTATTATCTGAGAAAAAAACTAATGTTTAGGGATAAGAGTATAGTAACTTCAATTATGTTTCATACGGTAGGCCTTGAAAATCATCCGTGGGTTTGGTCTCATATTTCTGAATCACTTAAAAGTTTTGAGGAAAAGTTGCAGGCTTTAAATAGATTTAAATATCACTCTGTATTTTGGAGTGAATTGTATGATTACATGAATGGAGATAAAAAACTTCCTGATAATTCGATTTTTTTAACATTTGATGATGGCTACCTTGATAATTGGGTGTATGTTTACCCATTGTTAAAAAAATATAAATTAAAAGGTACGATATTTGTTAATCCTGAGTTTGTCGATCCGGGTGATAGCTTAAGGCTAACACTTGAAGATGTTTGGGCTGGAAAATGTGGCATGAATGAGCTTCAGGTTCCTGGGTTTTTAAACTGGTCTGAAATGAAGGCTATGGAAGCATCGGGTTATGTTGATATTCAATCACATTCACTAACGCATACATGGCACTATAAATCCCCCAAGCTAGTTGATTATCATCACTATACAAATGAACCTTATCGATATCCTTGGTTATTTTGGAATGCTAAACCTGAACGTAAGCCCTTTTATTTAAATGAAAATCAGAATGATTTTGTTGAACAGGGAATGCCGATACTTGAGCATGAGAAATCACTTGTTGTAAAACGATTTTATCCTAATGAAAATGCTATGAATAATGTAAAAACGTATATTGAGAATCAGAATATTGATGAGTTCTATAAAAAAGATTGTTGGTTATCGGATGTGCAATCATATGTTTTGGAGAAATACGGCAAAGATGGCATACCTGGTTATTATGAAACAGCAGAGGCAAGGTTAGAAAGAATTTATCATGAATTGTTAGACTCTAAACAGCGATTGGAAAAAGGGCTGAATAAAGATGTCGATTTTATTTGCTGGCCAGGTGGTGGTAATGATAAAGAGGTTCATGAACAAGCGGTAAAAGCTGGTTATAAATCATGGACGTTAGGCTCTCAAGATCAAAGCAATTACAGAAATATGTCAAATACAAATCCACAATATATAAAAAGAATTGGCAGCAGCAATAAAATATATTTTCGTGGCAATTTCGTAGGTGAAGGTAGCTGGTTTTATATGATGCTAAATATTTGGGCTCATCAGAATTCTAAATTTTACTTTAATGTGTTGCGTACTTATAAATTAATAAGATGGGTCTTACGATTAAAGTAATTAATTACATATACCAAACTCTTTACGAAAAATTTATTTTTCCGGGCTACCATCTACTTAGGAACGATGGCCTGAATAATATCTTTAAAGAAACCATGTCTAAGGAGAATTTATCTCCAAATGAATTGCAGTGTTTACAAAAAGAAAAGTTACTCAGTTTATTGCGCCATGCCTATTTGACCGTCCCGTACTACAAGAAGCAATTTGAAAGTATTGGATTGGTTGATGTAAATGATATTTCAATTGATTTTTTCAGATCTTTACCACTGATAAATAAAAGCATTATATCAATACAAATTGATGAGTTTATTTCTCAGGAATCTAATTGTACCGATCTTATTGATAATTCAACTAGTGGTTCATCTGGCACACCTTTTAATTTTAAAACGGATAAAAGATTTAGGCAATACTGTATGGCTGTGGTTGCTAGAAATCATAAATGGACAGGTGTGTCGATCGGAGATAAAAAGCTATGGTTATGGGGGGCTCAAATAGATATTGCTAAAGGTGAAAGATTTAAAGAAAGGGTTAAAAATTTTTTAAGCCATAGAGTTATGTTGTCATCATATGCTATGTCAGATGAAAATCTCTTTGATTATCTAGAAGTAATTCAACGATATAAGCCAGCCTTAATAACATCTTATCCCACACCATTATCTGAGTTAGCTAACTATAAAAATTCAAGGGCTAACTGCTCTTGCTCAATTAAAGCCATTATTACTTCTGCAGAAATGTTGTACCCAAACCAACGTGATTTGATCGAAAAAGCATTTGATGTAAAAGTTTTTAATCGTTACGGAAGTAGAGAATTTGGTGATATTGCTCAGGAGGATAAAAATCATGATGGTCTGAGAATAAACAGTGATCATGTTTATGTCGAGATATTAGATGAAAATGGTAATGAGTGTCCGGCTGGTAAAGAAGGCGATTTATATATTACCGGCTTAAATAATTATGGCATGCCTTTAATACGTTATAACATTGGTGATAGAGCAAGTTGGCCAGAAACGCAGTATTATTATAAGGGTATGCCTTTTCCATTAATGAAAGAAATACAGGGGCGTGTTTTTGAAACAATAGAGGCGCCAAACGGCAATAAAATTGGTGGTACCTTCTGGACTATTTTGTTAAGGGCTAAAGGAGGCATTAAGCAATTTCAGGTTATACAGAAAACACACCAATCAATTCAAATTAAATATTTACCAAATGAAGATTATCAGCAGTCTAATGAGAAGTATTATCGTAGTGAGATTGCTGATAAGTGCGGCGAACAATTACAGGTTGATTTTATTCGTGTTGATAAATTTGAATTGCCGAGTAATGGAAAGCATAAGTTAATTATTAAAAAATTAGAGAGTTGATTATATATTATCTGGCATGTTTTAGTCGGCTGAGAACTAACTTTGCTTTTAGTAATGAGTACTCTATAAGCTCTTTAGTATTTAATTTTATGTTATCTGATTTTGGATAATTATATTCTTTAAATAGGTCTGATAGTCCATATTCAATTATTCGAATTTCTACATCTGAAAGATCTTTTCGCCATTTGTGCAGACTGTTATTATTTACAGTTGATGAAACATTAGTATGGAGTTGCTTTTGATTGTCAGGAATACGCTTTGAATAATCAGATGCTTCTTTTTTGTCTTTATCTTCGAGATTAATGAAATCAATTACTGAGTTAATAACTTTAGTTTGATTAGATAAAAGGTCTTCATACTGTATAAACAAAAAGTCATTCTTATCTTTATTCGATTTAGCAATACAAGCACGATGGTGATATTGATTAATAAAATTGATGACATTGATGGCCATTGGTCGGTTATGATAAATTGATTTTGCATGTTTTTGAGAGTTAAATATTGCTCTAGGATCACGCTGAATATAAATATGTTGTGCATCGGTAAAGGTGCTACGAGCTTCTTCGAGACAACCTATAAAATAGCCTGCTTTATGAACCCATATTTCAGCATTGTTACTAAGATTTAACGACAAAGCTGTTTCAAGTATATTTTTGAAATTTATAGGATAACTTGTGTTAAGCAGTTGTGACTTGTATGTTGTTCTGTCTATATTCCACTCTTTGAAGCGTATGTCAGAATATAACCTGTCAAGATATGTATCAAGTTCAATTTCAGATTTTATAGGCTGTTTATTGTGAGGCAGTATTTGGGTGGGGTGACCTGGAAAGCCAGCTTCAATACCCACTGATATTTTAGTGTAGGCATCTAAAAGTTGGCATAGTAGTGTGGAGCCTGAGCGGCTTATGTAGTTGATAAAGACTAATTTTTTATTCATAATCTTAGATGTTATATGAAAGCGTAGTAAGTATAAACTGAAAATATACTTTAAATCTGTCGGGAAGTTAATTTTTTATACTAAATTGAATAATTATCAGTCTCGTTGAAGTGGCTAATTTATTGAGGATGTAATACAAGTGACTAAGACGCGTTTACTGTTTGTGATACCTTCGCTAGGTTCTGGTGGTGCAGAAAGACAAATGATTGAGCTGATTAAAGGTTTAAACAAGTCAATATATGATATTAGAGTTATTATCTTTGAAAGTAATAATGACAGGTATAGCTCGGCCCTTATAAAAATGTCAATTCCAGTCGTTTTATATAAGAGACTAAGTCGTTTCGATTTGTCACCTTTGATTAATACTGTGAGATATATAAAGAGTGAAGATATAGATGTTGTCCATACCTTTTTGATATTGGGTAGTCTTATAGGTGTGATCGCGGCAAGGCTTTCAGGTGTACCGGTTGTATGCTCCTCTATACGTGAAGCAAAGGATCCAACACAGACTAGAAAGTATGGAAATATTATGCTTTCTTATATAAGTCACTATTTTGTATCTAACTCTCAGGCAGGCTTTGATAATAGATTTAAGAAGCAACGTAAAAACTTCAAGGTGATCTATAACGGCTTAGATCCTTCTAGGTTCACAATAAACATATCAAAAAAAGAAGAATTAAGACAAGAGTTTAATATATTTAAAGATGATGTAGTTATAGGTATGGTGGCTTCGCTTACGCCAAGAAAAGATTTTAGAACTTTAATAGCAGTCGCTTCTCATATTTTGAAACAGAATAAAAATATTAAGTTTTTATTGGTTGGGGAAGGATCAGACAGAGCAATGTTGGAAAAGTTATCAGTTGATATGGGGGTTTCTTCTAATGTTTTTTTTACAGGATATAGACAAGATGTTGATCAGCTTATAAATTGTTTTGATATATTGGTTTTGTTAACAAACGAAATGCAACATAGTGAAGGAATACCAAATACTATAATTGAAGCAATGGGGGCGTGTGTGCCAGTAATAGCAAGTGTAGGCGGTGGTACAACAGAAATTGTTAAAGATAATCATACAGGTTTGTTGGTGTCTTCTGGGTCGATAAATGAAACGTGTGATGCAATAAATAAACTTATTAATGATAAAGAAATAAATAACGCTCTAGTTTATACAGCTAATAAATTCGTATGTGAGAATTTATCAATCACTAAATATGTTTCTAAATATACTGAATTATATAATGCTTTAATAGAATCATATTTAGAATGACTATTGGGCATCTCCATTAATTGACAAGAATTTAGTATAATCATCCTCCCACCAAAGAAAAATAAATTACTGATGACAAACGATCTATCTGTGTGAGTTCTGGGGCAAAAAAATTGTAGGTTCAAAACCAAATTAATAGAGGTGCGCTATTGTCTGTTTGTTGTATCGTGATAAATTTCCTTTAGATTTTTATATAAAATATCTGAACTAAAACTATTGTTAAGGCGGGTCATTGCTGCATCAGCAAGTCGTAGGCGAATTTGAGGTATAGAGGCAAGCTGAGCTATATAGTTTGCTAACGCATTAATATTTCCAGCTTTGTATAGAAGGGCTTCTTTATTGTTTATTACTGTTTCGGGAATGCCGCCAACTGTTGTTGAGATAATGGTGCAACCTGCAGCCATAGCTTCAAGAATCGTCATAGGCTGCCCTTCATGATATGAAGGTAATATAAAAATATCGGCATTTTGATAGGCCTGTATTTTGTTAGAATTGGTTACCCACCCAAGGTAATGAATAATGTTTTCTATATCAAGGCTTTTAGCTAGGTGTTTAACGCTTTCTATTTCGCCATGACCGCCATAATAAAGTTGAATTTTAATATTGTTATCGGATACTTTTTTTATGGCTTTTATTAAGTCATATATGCCTTTTTTCTCACAAACTTTTCCAAGAAATAAAAGGTTAACAACTGATTTTTTATCGGCATTTGTTTTTTTAGAGCTTGTTTTTTTAAATAGATTGCTGTCGACAGGGTTGGCAAGCACAGTTAATTTTTTTTCATCTTTAATGATTCCACTAAATTTACTTTTCCATCCCTCGGTTAACAAAATTATTTTTTTGGCATGCATTAAAGTGCATTTAATGTATTTTTGTTTTACTGTGCTAACTTCCGCATAAAACTCTAAAAATTCACCGCTATGAATATGCATAATTACAGGCGTTCTAAATATGAAGCTGAGCCAGAGGAAAAGAGATTTTCTAAAAAAACTGGTTCTTGATGCGGTGTGTATATGAACTAGGCTTACATCTCGCCTGATTAATTTAATTAATAGATAAATAAATGTTGAAACGAAGCTCGTGATTTTAGCAAGTTTTGATTTGTCATTGAATGTTGACTTAAAGCTTATGTTGAATTTTTCAAATAAACCAATGTCATCATATAGCTGGATTACACTACTGATTCCACCTTTTGATCCTTTGCTGGGGCCGAGCATAATTATGTGTTTATTTGTCATGCGCAGATTGAATCTCTGTATTGATTAAGCACAGTAATTAACAAGTAATTAATTGATTGTTGTGATGCCTATCAGGCAAGATGTTTTCGAATCTTAACAGTTTAATTATAGATAGCTATTTTTTTATTTAATTATGTGTAATTAGACTGGCGTTGTTTTTTTTGACAGGATTAAGTGTCATAATAATAAATAAAAACCGTATATTAGTATATTGTAATTTTCAGCGGCTTCGAGAATTAGTTCATTTCATGCTGCTGGTCTAAATGGGGTGTTTTCTGATATTGTTTGCATTTGAAAATTTTTTATGTTGGGTGTGGTGGTAATTAAATATGGTTAATCAATCTATAAATCAAAGTAACAAAGTTGATATTCTGGGAATAGGTGTTAACGCAGTTACAATGCAAGATGTTGTTAGCGTTTCAAAAGAAGTGATCAATAACAAATCTCAAATGTCAATTATAGCTGTGAATCCTGAAAAAATTATTCGATCAAAATCAAATTTGACTTTAAAAAATTGTTTACAAAGTGTCGAAATGTTAATTCCTGATGGAATTGGTGCTGTTTTGGCTGCTCGTATTTTATATGGTTCAAAAATCGGTCGAGTTGCTGGAGCTGATTTAATGCCTGAATTGTGTAAGATGGCTTCACAGGAGGATTTTAAAGTTTTCCTGTTTGGCGCAAAAGAGCATGTGAATCAAGGTGCTGCAGAAAGTATTAAAGAAAGATTTCCTAGGTTGAAGATAGCGGGTCGGCAGAATGGATATGTTAATGATGAGGATACTGCTGAGCTATTAGATGAGATAAACCAATCTGGAGCGCATATATTGTTTGTTGCGTTAGGTAGTCCGGCGCAAGAGCTTTGGATAGAGAAAAACCGCTCTAAGTTAAATGTTAATGTGTTTCAGGGCGTTGGAGGTACATTTGATGTTCTGTCGGGTAAAGTTGTACGTGCGCCTCGATTATTTATTAATATGCAGTTGGAGTGGTTTTATCGCTTAATAACTGATCCAAGAAGGCTATGGAGGCAAAGGGTTTTACCTGTGTTTGCATTCAAGGTGTTGTTAACAAAGTTTAAAATCACTGATTAACTTAAAGTAAATTGGTATTTAGATATGAAAAATATAATTTGGAGTCTTAACTAATGACGGACATAAGTGCTAATAAACCAAATATCTGGAAAGAGCCTCCAGTCATTTGGTTTGTTATATTGTTGGCTCTTGCTTTTCTAGGCGTGATTTTCTATGACGGCATAGAATTCATGGTCGGCTGGTGGGAAACTCGTGAAGAATATGGTCACGGGTATATCATTCCATTTATCACGCTGTTTTTGATCTGGCAGAAAAGTGACCAGCTGGAAAAAATTCAATTTAACGGCAGCTGGTTGGGTGTTGCCTTAACTTTTTTCAGCTTGCTTTTGTACTATGCCGGTGAATTAAGCTCTTTATATACTATTATTCAATATGCGTTTGTGTTGTCAGTTTTTGGTGTGGCTCTGTCTATCATGGGGTGGGCTGGTTTTAAGATAATATTGGTTCCTCTCGTCATATTATTTTTCATGATTCCACTTCCTAATTTTATCTTTAATAATCTCTCGTCTGAGTTGCAGTTAATCTCATCAGAAATCGGCGTAGCCTTCATCCGTCTATTTGATATCAGCGTATACCTAGAAGGTAACGTAATAGATTTAGGCGTTTACAAACTCCAAGTGGTAGAAGCCTGTAGTGGCTTAAATTATCTATTCCCGTTAATGACTCTCGCCTTTATTTCAGCCTACTTCTTTACCGGTTCATTGTGGAAAAAATCCATTATATTTCTGTCATCCATACCTATTACAATAATAATGAACAGTATAAGAATTGGCGCTATCGGTGTAACGGTTGAATACTGGGGGCCAGAAATGGCCGAAGGCATATTGCACGACTTTGAAGGCTGGGTCGTTTTCATGGCTTGTATCGGTATATTGATTTTAGAAATGTGGGTGCTTGCCAGTATTGGTAAAGATAAGCTGCCGCTGCGCGAAGCCTTTGGTTTAGATTTTCCTGCCGAAACACCCGAAGATGCAGAAATTAAATATCGTGAAATCCCTAAACCTTTTTATGCTTCATTAGCGGTTATTATATTGGTTGCTGTAAGTGTATTGGCATTACCCGAGCAAGTAGAAATTGAACCAGAGCGCAAGCAATATTATGAGTTTCCATTGCAAGTAGAAGGTTGGCAAGGTCGAAAGGGATATTTAGAACAAATAATTCTGGATACGTTAAAACTTACCGATTATGTAATGAATGATTATCAAGGAGAAGACGGCGGCCAAATTAACTTTTATTCAGCCTATTATGCTTCACAAAAGAAAGGTGCTGCTGCCCACTCTCCGCGCTCCTGTATTCCCGGTGGTGGTTGGCGTATTGCTAGCCTTACTCAGCATAAAGTTGAAGGTGCGCAAATGGGAGGTATTCCACTTGAAGTCAACCGCTTGGTCATTCAAAAAGATGAAACAAAACAGCTAGTTTATTATTGGTTTCAACAGCGTGGTCGCATAGTAACAAACGAATACATGATGAAGTGGTGGCTATTTTGGGATTCGATGAACTTACATCGAACCGATGGTGCATTAGTGCGATTAACTACAGTGTTAAAACCCGGCCAAGATATTTCCATAGCAGATAAACGACTTGAGGACTTTAGCCGTAAAATTGCCCCAATTCTTCCTGAGTATGTACCGGGGAAGTAAAAAGTTTAAAAAATGCTGTATATTTTTGCTTTTATTGTTTCACTTGTTGTCACCATGATTTTAATACCGCCCATTATGAAATGGGCGGATAAAATTGGTGCTATTGATATTCCTGATGCGCGCAAAGTGCACACAGAAGCGATACCCCGAGTAGGGGGCATTGCGATGGTGATTGGTAGTGTTTTTTCTATTGTTTTACTAGCCGATTTAAATCCACAATATATTGCGATATTAGCTGCTTTTATTGTTATTTGGTTTTTTGGTTTATGGGATGATAAATGTGAGCTTAATTATAAAATAAAATTTTTAGGGCAGTTAGTTGCCGTCTTTATCGTTGTGCTTTGGGGCGATGTTGTGGTTCGAAGTTTTCCCTTTGTTGATGGTGCGCTTCCTGATTTTCTGGCTATCCCCTTAACTATTTTTGCCCTAGTCGGCATAACCAATGCGATAAATCTTTCCGATGGCCTTGATGGTTTAGCCGGAGGCACATCACTTATCACTATTAGCATAATTGCTGTATTGGCTTATGCGACTAATGGTGAAATGGTTGTGCTGATGTCGATGGCAATTGCCGGATCTATCTTAGGTTTTTTACGCCATAACACACACCCCGCTCGATTATTTATGGGAGATACCGGCAGCCAATTTTTAGGGTTTAGTTTGGGGGTTTTGGTAATATTGTTAACCCAATCATTAAACACAGCGATGAGCCCACTTATTCCCCTATTTATATTAGGCTTACCTATTTTAGATACCATGGCAGTAATGGGGCAGCGTATTTACGAGCGCCGCTCTCCATTTGCACCGGATAAAAATCACATACACCATAAATTGCTTGATATAGGCTTTGATCAATATGAATCGGTGGTGATTATTTACTTGGTTCAAAGTGTTTTAATTGCCGTTGCTTATTTTATGATGTACGAGTCAGATGCATTATTACTTGCTATTTATATTGGCGTAAGTGTGTGTGTGCTTGGTGCATTTAATATTGCCCGTGTAACAAATTGGAGCTTTCATACAAAAGACGAAATTGAAGTTACAAGGTTAAGAATATTTGTGCGATATCTAAGAAGCAAAGGGTTGCTAACCACGATACCAACGCAATTTTTAATGGTAGTCGTTCCTTTAGTTTATGTGTCGGCCTTTTTGTTTGCGAAAGAAGTAACAATAGATATGGCCGCCTTAGCAGGCTTATTAATACTTGTTATGATGTTAGCGTGTGGCTTGAAGTTAAAAGCATCCGATATGATGGAAAAAGCGGTTGTATATATCATATCGGTAATGGCGGTATATTTAATGCCTATAGGTGGTTCGAATCAAGAATACAGTAATATTATTAATGTTTTATTTGTAATGATGATCGCTGCTTTTTTTCTCAGAGTTCGCTTTTCGTATGAGAAAACCTTTCAAATTACCCCGCTTGATTATTTAGTCATAATATTAGTCATAATTGTGCCTAATCTCCCAGAAGCGCATTTGCAAGATAGCGCAATAGGTGAAATGGCTGTAAAGTTAGTGATTCTATTTTATGTAAGTGAAACGATTATGGGGCTTAAAGCTCGAAGTTGGGACTTAATGCGAATGGGTGTGCTACTAGCATTATTTATTGTGCTAGTGAGAGGGATATAGCTCATAATAAATTAGAGTCAAAATCAATTTATTTTTAATAATAAATGTGTAAAAAATATAAAAATTATTTTAATGCTATAAATGTTAGAGGAAGATTATGAAATCTTTATTTTCAGGGTTAATAAAATTTACAGCGGTATCAATACTCGTGGCTTCATTAGTGGCATGCGGTGGTGCAGAAGAACGTAAAACAAAGTATTTAGAAAAAGGTAAAGCTTATCTAGAAGAAAAAAATTATGATAAAGCTAAAATAGAATTTAAAAATGTTTTGCAAATAGATCCTAAGTTTGCTGATGCTTATTTTTATATGGGACAGATGGAAGAGGCAAATAAAAACCTGAGAAAAGCACTTGGTAATTATAACAAAGCGATTGAAATTGATCCTAAGTATACTGATGCAAAAATTAAGCTGGCCAAAATTTATACTATTGCTGGCACAAATGAATTTATTAAAAAAGCAAATAAATTGTTAGCTGAGATTGAGCAAGAGAAGCCTGGTGATTCTGAGTCGGCTCTAATTTCTGCAACTATTAAATATAAAACAGGGAAAAAATCTGAGGCTACTTCTGATCTTGAAAAAATAATTAAAACAAATCCTTTATTGGTAGATGGTATAAGTCTTTTATCTATTATTTATATTGCAAATGGAAATGAGCCTAAGGCGATAAAATTATTAATTAAAGGCGTTAAAGATAATTCTGATAATATTCAGTTAAGAATTAACTTAGCGAAATTACTGGCTAAAAATAGAGAAAATGTTGAGGCTGAGAAATATTTGAAGCAGGCTGTAGCGATTGAGCCAGAAAAATATTCTTTGCAGGTGGCTTTGGCATCTTTTTACGCTACATCTGGTCAAGTTGAAAAAGCAGAATCGATATTAAGAAAAGGAATAGAGCAGGATGATGAAGATGCTCAGCGCTATTTACTATTGGTTGAATTTATGTCTTCCAGAATTAGTATGAAAAAAGGGGATGAGGAACTTAAGCAGGCTATAAAGAATAAACCTGATTTATATGAGTTGAAATTTGCTCAGGTAAGTTTTTATGAAAAAATAGGAAAGCGAGATGAAGCCAAAGCTGTATTAAAACAAATTATTTCTGAAAAGTCTTATGATGTTGAAGGAGTAAATAGTAGAACTCGCTTAGCAAGCTTGCTTTTTGATGAAGGTGATTATAACGGTGCAAAAAAATATGTGGATGAAGTTTTAGAGGAGTATCCAAATAATAATGATGCGTTATTGGTTACAAGCAAATTAGCACTGGTTAACCTTGATGCGACTACAGCTATTAATGGTTTGCGCACTGTAGTTAAAAATGCACCTAAAAATGCAGAGGCATCTCTATTACTCGCTCAGGCTCACGAGTTGAATAAAGAAAGCTCATTAGCTGAGGGTGAGCTTAAAAAAGCGATTGAAGCAAACCCAATAAATGACAAAACTCATGCGAATTATGCTCGTTATCTAGCCAGCAAAGGGCGTGTTGATGAGGCTGTATCTGTTATTGATAAAGCACTAGCTTATTTTAAAGACAGCTATGATTTAATGGATATGAAATTGAAGATTGTTGCCTCACAGGGTAAAGAGTCTGAGGTGCTTGCGTTAATGGATATGATGGAACAAGCTGAAGTCAATAAGCCAGAGATTAATATTACTAAAGGTCAGTATTATCTGGCAAAAAATAATATTCCCTTAGCACTAGAACAATTTGAGAAAGCTTATGAGAAATCTAGAGATAAGCTCAAACCGTTAAAGCTGATTGTTCAAGCGTATTTAATTGATAAAAAAACAGACAGAGCAAAACAGAGGCTGCAAAAACGACTTGATAAAGATCCGAATGATGCGATTGCTAATTTATTGTTGGGTCAGGTTTATCAGTTATTAAAAAACAATAAAGAGGCTCGTGCTAAATTTACATTAGCTTCTGAATCATCAAAAAACTGGTTTCTTCCATATGCGAGTTTAGCTGCTTTATACATAATAGAAAGTAAGCCAGAAAAAGCAATAGAGGTATTTCAAACGGCTGTTTCTAATTTGAAAAATAAAGTACCGGCACAACTTAAAATTGCCTCTCTTTATGAATCTCAAAAAGACTATGCGAAAGCTATGGAGATATACCAAATAATATTGGCTGATAACTCCAGCAATAAACTGGCTGCTAATAACTATGCATCATTGTTGCTGGACTATGCCAATGCTAAACAAGCGGATTACTCTAAAGCGCTTGAATTGGCGAAAACGTTTGAAAAACTAGATCAGCCTGCTCTACAAGATACCTTGGGCTGGGCTTATGCTAAAACAGGCGATAATACTAAAGCGGTAGAAATTCTTAAGTTAGTTGTTGATAAGTCGCCTAAGATTGCAATTTTTAGATACCACCTAGGTTATGCGCTGTACCATAGTGGTGATAAAGCAGCAGCTAAATCACACCTAGAAATTGCGGCATCAAGCAAGCAAGAATATGCAGGAAAAGAAGATGCAATCGCACTTTTAAAATCTATTTAAATAAATCTTAAAGAGTGAATCAAAATATTGATTCACTCTTTAATTTAAAATGCATAGTACTAAGGCTCTTATTAATGACAATTGTAACGGCAACACTAAAGTAGCTAATGATAATTGAAGTAATCAGCTTTGCGACTGCCTCAGTTTTATTTTTAATGCTAGGCTTAGCAATGCTTACGGGTAGGCGAGATAATCGCCCCAAAACCATGTTGGCAGTTGCAGCGCTCGCCAGTGCTATTTGGTCAGGTACGGTAACTTACCAAGCTGCTTTTAGTAATTTAATTGACACATCTTTTTTATTAGAATCAACACTTCTGCTCGAACTCTTACGCTCCCTTGCTTGGTTTGCTTTTCTATTAGTTATGCTGCGTACAGCATATAAAACATCAGACCAAATAAATAAACATTTTAAAATTACGTTTGCTGGATTGAGTATCTTCGTTATCGGTTTAATGATGTTGGTACTTTATCGTGTTTCCGGTGGTGCATTTTTTGAATTGGTTGCGGGTAATGACGTATTAATTGGGCACTTACTTATTTCGATTGGCGGAATAGTTATAGTTGAACAGTTATATCGAAACACAGCAGGTGAGCATCGTTGGGCATTAAAATATTTGTGGATAGGCATTGGCAGCATGTTTGCTTATGATTTTTATCTGTACTCCGATGCATTTTTATTTCAGCGAATCGATAACGAACTTTGGAATGCGCGCGGTTTCATTCATGCCATGGTTGTACCCTTAATTGCGGTGGCAATAAAACGTGAAATGCAATGGTCGTTAGGCGATGAGTCTATCGATATATTTCTTTCACGGCGCATGGTTTTTCATACCACCACTTTATTAGCGGCTGGCGCTTACCTCATTTTTATTGGATTTGGTGGGTATTACGTTCGTGATATGGGCGGCGAGTGGGGCGTAGTCGCACAGGCCACTTTTTTGTTTGCCGCGGTTATGGTATTGGTGGTGCTATTATTTTCAGGTCAAATTCGCTCGCGTTTAAGAGTCGCAATTGATAAACATTTTTTCCATTATAAATATGATTATCGCGAAGAGTGGTTGCGCATTATTCGCACGCTTTCATCCGATGTTAGCTCATCTCACAGTTTGCATTTACGTGCAATTAGGTCGCTTGCGCAAATTATTGATAGCCCAGGCGGTTTGCTCGTGATGGAGCGAAATAATGGCTATTATGAATCAGATGAACATTGGAATTATAGTAATGAAAATATTCGTGAAGCGGGTGATTCTACCTTTATTCGTTTTTTAACTGAGCAACAATTTGTAATTAGTTTGGATGAGTTCGCTGCCGATCCTGAAATGTATACTCGGCTAGGGCCTTTAGATATTCCAGAATGGATAACTAACAATAAAGACGCTTGGCTAGTTGTGCCATTAATGCTGCAAGATCATTTAATGGGCATTGTTGTTTTATTGCGTTCACCCGCACATGAGCGTTATTTTAATTGGGAAGACAGTGACTTGTTAAAAACAGCAGGGCGTCAAGCAGCAAGTCATTTAGCGCAATACGAAGCAGCACAGGCTCTTATTAGTGCAAAACGCTTTGAAGAAGTGAATAAATTATCTGCATTCATTGTGCACGATGTAAAAAATATGGTGAGCCAGCTTTCAATGGTGGTATCAAATGCAGCTAGGCATAAAAATAATCCTGTTTTTATAGATGATGCCATTGTAACGGTAGAAAATTCAGTTACAAAAATGAATAAATTACTGTCACGTTTGCGGGAAGGCGGAAGCTCAGATCAACTCGCACCCATTTGTTTGAGTGAGTTACTTGAAGAAAGTTTGCATAGTTACTCAAAATCTGGAGTTTTACCCATTCCCGTTTTAAATAGTATTAATCAAAATGTAATGGTAACAGCGGATAAAGATAGAATGTCGGCAAATATAGCGCATATTATTCAAAATGCTCAGGATGCAACAAATGAAAAAGGGAGCATTATAATAAGGCTCAAAACTCAGGGTGAGTTTGCCATTATAGAAATAGAAGATACCGGTGCCGGAATGGATGCAGCATTTATACATGACAAATTATTTCAGCCATTTGAATCTACAAAAGGCACCATGGGAATTGGTGTATTTCAGGTGCGCGAATATGTGCATAAATTAGGTGGGCAACTTGATGTTGAAAGCACGCCAAATAAAGGCAGCCTTTTTCGTCTGCATATCCCATTGAGTAGCTCGCAGGAAATTACTCATAACCCTCAAATAGTTCATTTAAATGAACATGAAAAAAGACAATAGTAGTTAATTATGCCTAACCCAAAAATTTTAATTGTTGATGATGATAAAGGTATACGTACGCAACTCAAGTGGGGGCTGAATGGTTATGATGTTATCACTGCAGATTCACGTGCCAATGCATTAGAGCAATTTACTTTGCATCATCCACCATTAGTAACACTTGATTTAGGCTTGCCGCCTGATGAAGAAGGTACAACTGAAGGTTTTGCTACATTAAAAGAAATTCTTAAAACCGCACCGCAAACTAAAGTGGTTATTGTTTCGGGTTCGAAAGTAATCAATAATGCTGAAATAGCAAAAAGCTATGGGGCATTTGAGTACTATTCAAAGCCATTAGACATTAGTCGTTTACAAAAAATAATTAATAGTGCTTTTAAAAATTATCAAACATCACTTATTAAAGAGTAATTAAATAAAATACGTCATAATTTAATATTTATTTATGCCGATACGCGTAGTTTAATTTTCCTGAAAAAGAGTAAAAAAAACCGACACAATAGTCTTGCTTAGTCTATAAAACTATTGCAGAATCAGTGCTCAATATTAAAAATTAATAGCTGTTAAAATGGATAATAAAAAAATTCTAGTTGTTGAGGATGACCCGGGTTTACAAAAGCAAATGAAATGGAGCTTTGAGAAATTTGAGGTTTTAATAGCCGGTGATAGAAAAGAAGCTTTAAAAATAATTGCAAAGGAACACCCATCGGTAGCAACAGTAGATTTAGGCCTGCCCCCCGATGCCGATGGTTCAACAGAAGGGCTTGCAACAGTTGAAGATATATTGTCTATAGCACCTAACACTAAAGTTATTGTAGTTAGTGGTAATGAAGATCGCTCAAATGCTGTAAAAGCAGTAGCAACCGGTGCTTATGACTTTTACCAAAAACCTATCGACTCAGAATTACTTAATCAAATTGTTACTCGCGCATACCATGTTTTCGAGCTAGAAGAAGATAACCGCAGATTGGCCATGGAGCATATTGATGTTCCCATGGAAGGCATGATTACCAGCAGCCCGCAAATGCAAAGTGTTTGTCAGCGAGTAGAAAAAGTTGCTCCCTCGGATGCCACCGTTTTATTATTGGGCGACAGCGGAACCGGTAAAGAAGTGTGTGCCCGCGCATTACACGGTAAAAATCCATCTATTACAGGTCGCTTCGTTGCAATCAACTGCGCGGCTATTCCAGAAAATTTACTTGAAAGCGAATTATTTGGTTATGAAAAAGGTGCCTTTACCGGTGCGACTAAAACCACGCTAGGAAAAATAGAATACGCAGAAGGCGGAACTTTGTTTTTAGATGAAATGGGCGAATTACCGATGCCTCTGCAGGCAAAGTTATTACGTTTTTTACAAGAGCGAGTAGTTGAGCGAATTGGTGGGCGAGAAGAAATTCCTGTTAATGTCCGTGTTATTTGTGCAACTCACCAAGACCTTGAAGACAAAATAGAAAAGAAAGAATTTCGTGAAGATTTATATTATCGGATTAATGAAATTCCTATTAATATTCCCCCCTTAAAAGATAGAGATGGTGATGCATTGTTATTAGCGCGCTCTTTCTTTGAACAAATGAATAAAGATCAAGGTAAAAAACTAAAAGGGTTTACCAAAGATGCACTAACTGCAATTGAAGCTCACAAATGGCCAGGTAATGTTCGCGAACTTAAAAATAGAATTAAACGTGCGGTTATTATGGCCGATGGAAGGCAAATTACTGCGGCTGATTTAGAGCTAAAACAGACTGATGATGAAACTGAAACTAACTCGTTTAATTTACGTGAAATTCGCGAGTCGGCGGAGCGTAAAGTTATAACTAAAGCATTAAACCATACTAATGGTAAAGTCTCACCTGCGGCTGAGTTGTTGGGTGTTAGTCGGCCGACATTATATGACCTGATACAGAAGTTGAATATTCAAATCTGAGTTAATTTTAAATAGTTATTTGGTTGAAAGGCTGGTTAATATTTGTAAGAGCTAAAAAATTACAAATATAATAAACTCTGATTGTTCTTATATTAGCCGAGGATATTTATTAATTATGCTGGAAGTAGATGGCTTCTGAATACTTGGGTTGATAATTCTGAATGTCAATATTATAAGCATTCTTGAAAAAAGTTTGAGTTAAAATTTTATCTGAGTATTTAATAAAATCACATATTAATAACTTATTTTATCAGCAGTTAATTTGTAATTAATAAAACTGCTACATAAATGTATATTAATTTTTAAAATGCTATATAACATTAGGGGCTTATAAACTTGAAAAAAATATTAATTACAGGAGGGGGAGGCTTTTTAGGTTCTCATCTTTGTGAAAGGCTACTCAAAGATGGTCATGAAATTATTTGTTTAGATAATTTTTTCACAGGAAATAAACAAAATATTGTACATTTAATGAGTAATCCCCAATTTGAAGTATTGCGCCATGATGTTACTGTGCCATTATATATTGAAGTAGATGAAATTTATAATTTAGCTTGTCCTGCTTCACCAATTCATTACCAACATGATCCTGTTCAAACAACTAAAACCTGTGTTCATGGCGCCATAAATATGTTGGGGCTTGCAAAACGGACAGGTGCTAAAATAATGCAAGCTTCTACCAGTGAAGTATACGGAGATCCCGAAATACATCCACAAATTGAGTCATACTGGGGGCGTGTAAATCCAATAGGTATTCGCTCTTGCTATGATGAAGGTAAGCGGTGTGCAGAGACATTATTTTTTGACTATCATAGACAACATAATCTTGATATAAAAATAGCTCGTATATTTAATACTTATGGCCCTAAGATGCATTTGAATGATGGTCGGGTCGTTTCTAATTTTATTGTACAGGCGCTTCGAGGTGAAGATATCACTATATATGGTGACGGTAAACAGTCACGATCATTTTGTTATGTTGATGAAATGATAGAAGCATTTATCTTATTAATGAATACTGAACGAGAATTTATTGGGCCAGTTAATGTTGGTAATCCTGATGAATTTACAATTCGTGAGCTGGCAGAAAAAACATTAGCCATGATAGATTCCAAGTCAATTATTAAAATTCTTCCATTGCCAGAAGATGATCCTCGTCAACGTCAACCCGATATCAGTCTAGCAAAAGAAAAATTAGGCTGGGAGCCGACGATTAAGCTTGATATAGGTCTAGAAAAAACTATAAATTACTTTAAGTCGGTTTTATAATAACGTAGATTTTAATAGCCATTGTATATTTGATATGCTTTGCTTTTAAGTCCATGTGTATTTTTAATTGCAGCATGAAAAAATATATTTATCGGTATGTGTTGAAGAGCTAGTGATTTAATCTTTTATTAATAGCGCTTGATAGTTCCTCAGGGGGAAGCAATCCAAGTTCTTTAGATTTATTTAATTTAACTTTAGCTTTTTCCACCTGATTAGTCTTGTAATAAAGCATGGCTAAATATAACTGTACCTGTGCAGAGCTGGGGTTTTCATGTTGCGCTAATAACAAATATTTTTCAGACTCAGCATAATTATATAACTCTGCATTTACAATACCTAATAGCTGTAGAGCTGTTTCCCTATCCGTTGGCACATCTAATGCTTTTTTGTAAGCGTCTAAAGCTTCAACTGAGCGTCCCAGTTTGCGTAAAGTATTGCCCATATTGTTCCATAGTCCTCGTTCAAGTGAGTTAGATTGTTCAGCTTTTTTAAATAAAAGCAAAGCATGATGATTGTTACCCTGATTCATTAAGGCAACACCTTCACTAATGAATTGTTTAGCTTCAAAATTACGTTGCTCAATAGGCCAAAATGAAATAGTTATGAGAAAAGCCAATATTAATACTGATTCAGTTACATGCGACCATTTCGATTGTTTGATCTGGGTGATAAGAGAATTAAGCCCAACGGCAGAAAAAATAATTAAAATTGGGACTACTGGTAGCCTATAACGTGATGTCATATAAAAAATCATTACCGTAATACAAGGAACCAGTAAAAAGAGTATAGATATTTGAGTGGTAGTTTTTTTCCAGTTTGAATTTATTAAACCTAAAACTCCAAAAGCAAATAATAAAGCAAATGGTAAGGGCATAAATACTTTAAAAAAATTCAGGTCATAATGAATATTATAATTGCTGGCATATTCATAATTACCTATAAGTCTCCATAGTTTTTTTAATTCGAGGTGTAGTGCAAAGCGAGGATGCTCAAAAAGAAAATGAATACTGTTAGTAAACCAGTAATGTCTGGCTTGTTTGTGATTTAAGGGGGTGTTACTCAGTTTGGATGCTATCGCAATTTCTTCATCTCTCTGAGTTTCTATGTTTCCTGTAAATCCGCTCGGTATAGCTAAAGTGCCTTTAGCACTAGGGTTATTTCCATGAACAAATGTCATAGCACCATTTGTTGAAATTAGAGAAAACTCATTGCCTGCTATCCAATTGTGTAATGTTGCAGGGGATATAATAAAAAGAGCGGCTGTAACTAAATAAATAACTTTGAAGCATGCCTGCCTAAAATTTTTTCTGCCTATTATAATTAGCCACATAGAAATAAAAACGAGTAATAAAAGCATATTAGGTTTGGCCAATGCTGACAAGCCAATTATAATGCCGGGCCATAACCATGCGGTAAGTTTATGATTGTGTGTAGCTTTTATAGTGAGTAAAAGTGACCAAAGAAACAAGTGAATTGAAAGTGTTTCACTTAAAATATTATTTTCATAAAAAACAAAACCTGGGTATAAAGAAAAAAATAAAGCCGCTATTGTTGCCCATAGTGTAGATGTACTATGTTGTGCTATTTTAAAAACCAGCAATATATTAACCAATCCCATAATGCTGTGAACAATATAAATAGAAACAGGGTCAGCACCAAAAATGCGATACACTAGAGCAAGAAAATAGGGAAAGAGAGGCGCTTGATAAAAAGGTTCATTACTGAACCAGTTGCCATTATATATTTTTAGCGCCCACTGGTGATAGTGTGCGGCATCTACAATGGGGCTTAAAAAAAAGGCTGAATTTTGTGATGCCCAAATAAAGTAACCGAGGCGGACTAAAGATGAAAAAAAAATAACCAGCGCCAAAAATAAATATGTATTATATTTTTGGTAAAATTGTAACTGTTTATAATTTAACACAATATAGTCTCGCTAATATTTTATGTCTGTCATTGCCAGCATATACCTGTGGAAGTGGTGAGTTTTAAATTTAATCATTGGCAGGTGTAATCTATAATGTCTTGTTCATTTCGAAATGGATCAGTAAGAGCATCTGTGTATTGGCCCATTATTAACCTTTTTTCAGGTAATAAATTTTTTCTAAAATAGCGACTAAAATGAGCCAAATTGCTTCCAAAGTCAGTTAGCTTAACACAGTCGTTTATTATGATAATAGTTCCAGATTGTATTTGTTCAGTTAGCCTTATATTAACTAAGTGGTGCTCTTTCATATATTCATGTTTAAAAATATAATCAAAGTTAGAGTGTTTAATGCCACCTCCTCGCTGCTGAATTTTTTCTAAAATATAAAATGATAGTGATCGGTCAATTACTGTCGGTAAGGTAATTGAAAAAATATATCCTAGTTGTAGCCATATAATTATTAACAGTGATTTTTCTAGTTTGGACAATATAGAAAAATAGCCGGCAAATAGAATTAAACCTGCAAGCAGTGTAGCAAGCATGGCATCGAATATGCTGCTGTAGAGAATTACATCAACTTTAAAAAATTTAACATGAATAAAATAAACAGTAAAAAATATTAACAAAAAAACCATACTTGCTAATAATGAGCGGCTAAGTTTTGTCATTAAACACCAATGCCTTGTTCCCCAAATAACTAACTATAACCTGCAAGCCGGTAGACAGTAAAAAGCCAATACGATAGTCATAGCCAGCAAGATCACTCCAAATAAAGAGAATTAGGCCATGAACAATAGCCATTATTGTATATAACAGCCAGAATTTTGTAGCTTGGGTGAGTATGGGGGGGGCTGTTTTTTTAAATACAAAATAGCGGCTACCAAAAAATGATGCACTGATTCCAAAAAATGCAGCTATAAAGTTAGCCGTACCTGCATGTTGCATATTAGCAATTTCAATAATAAAACTAAGTGTGCAAAAATGTATAATGGTTGCAATTATACCATTAATAATATAACGCGCCACTTCTAACTTTAAAATTGAGAATTACTCCTGCTAATAGGTATATTTAATTTAAGTAGAATATATCTAGTGTCTTTTATTGTCTCAGTACGTTAGTAAAAACTATGCATTTTTAGTGCAAGGCTTTAGCTTTGTTTTTTAAAATTATATTCAAAGAGCAAAAAATGCTGTCATTCCCGACACAAGCATTCGGAAATGACAGGGATTTTTGTCCTGAAATGACTTCAGTCCATAGACGTTGAACTTTGTTTCTATAATATATTCGGCTAATAGTTGACGAAACAATTGAGCTATTAAATATTAAACTACGCATCTAAAAGTGAATATTTATTTATGAATTGTTTCTATAAATTCTTTATAATCTACTTTAGCGGGAGTGTTATTTTTAACTACACCCGTTAATAATAATGACATAAGAGTAAGTGCGCCGGTTTGCAAAAAAACTAATAATAAAATGCCTAATGCAATAGAAAACCATCCAGGTGTTGCAAAGCTTAATGCTTTTAAAGCAATTGCTAAAGCCATTCCAAGTAATGACATGATGGCCACGATAGAGCATATAATGCCTACACGAACTAATACGTCTTCTGAAAATACCATTAATGCTTTAAAGCCGTGTAAAGCCAGCCCAACAAAATTCATTTTGCTCACACCAGCGTAACGAGGCCCACGGTCAAGTAAACGCTCGGATACTCTTAATTTAGATGCTAAAACACAGCCTGCTACATGGGTCCATAATTCTGGCATTGCGACAAGTCGTTTAATGGCCGGTTGCTTTAAGGCAATAAAATTACCAAAACTTATTTTCCGACCGGTAAGTAGTTTAAAAAGTCTTTTATAAAAAGAATAAAAAAGGGTAAACCAGATGGTTTCTACTCTGCTTTTTCGTTTAGAAACAACGATATCTATATTCGGTTGTTGTAAATCTTCCAGCAATGCTTTAATAGAAGTAGGTGCATCCTCCCCGTCTGAATCCATGATAATAGCATTTTTTGCATTACTTAACTTATCTGCTACATATCCCAACCCAATAGCGATTGCCCGCTGATGGCCTACATTGCGCTTTAATTTTAAAACAACTCCATGTAAGTTGGCATCTGTTATGTGGTTTATATTGATGGGTTCGTGAACCGATCCATCATCAACGGCTACAATGTAAATTGTATCACCATATAGTAATGCCAAATCAGAAAAAAGTTTACTTGAAGCTGTGGCATCTTCGTAAATGGGGGTGATTATTATGGACTGATTTGATTCTGCATTCATTTAGTTGGTTACTCACAAATAGATATTCGTATAAGCATTGTTAATTAAAAATAATAATTAAATCGAGTTGAATGTTTTAGTTATTATTTTTATATAATTATACACTAGTGCCTCGTCAACTTCTAAAAAATCATTGACATGCTTGATATAGTAACTTACTAATAGAATAGGATAAATGGATATATCTGTTGGGATATGAGGCACGAATTTATTCGCATAGGTTTTATTATACGTTGATATGCGAATAAATTCGTATCTATGTGATTGTTGAGTGAAGCAGATTTACCAGAAATATTGCAGCCACCGCTTAGAGTTGGTTCTGTGTTATTGTTTGTTTCTGCAACGATTCTTGGGTTTTTAATGAGGTTATTGTCAGAACCATCTGTATCATTAGGGATACCATCAATTATAATTAAATGATAAGCAGTTATGGTTTGCGGTGAGCCCAGCTGTGTAGTACGTGCTGGAAGGTGCAAAGGACATCTGCCTTCACTGATTGCATTGGCTTTTGTTATTATAGTGCTAGTAAGAAGAAGGCGACGGTGTAATTAAGGTTGTTGCTTAAGAATATAGCTTGCAGGTAGTTGTTTATTATTAACCTGATTTAAAATTTCAGAAACCAGTAATTGCTTTTCTTTGTCGCTGATGTTTGATGCTTCATCACTTTTAATAAAGCGAATAAGATCAAAATTGTTCGAGGCTATTTCATTATGAATTTTATTCCTAATTCTAGCTATAGAGCTTTTTATTTCTAACTCCTTACTGTTAAAATCTGTTGTATTCTTAGGCTCGGTTTCTTTATTTCCTTGTTTATATGAGGGAAAGCATGCTGTTGAAGATTTTTATTTTCAGAATATATCTTGCTTAGCGTTTCTAGCTTTTCATCAAACATATAGATTTTTTCAGTTACTAGTTTTTTAACGCATGGTTGGAGTCAACATATAAGTAATGCTTGTGGTTGCTATACCAACTAATAAGCTTGTAAAGAAATTGTTGGTTTAATGCATAGAGTTATTTTTGAATAGTCACCTTGGTATTATAAATGCGAGGTGACTATGGTGGTTTTTTTTAGTGATTAGGATCGATATTGGTAGGGCCGATATATGTTACAAGACTAGTGTCAGTAAAAGCTTGCAGTGTTACTTGTGTTTTGGCCCAAAATGAATCGGATGAAAATGCGACGGGGGAGTCAAAATTATTAGATTGTAGCGGGTCAGTAGCATATGCTTCGAATAGTAAATTTCGATTATCAGTTGTTGTAAATGTTATAAGCATAAAGTTATTACCAACATTTAGTGCATTAATATAACCATTGTATTTGTTATCAACTTGAGCCGCCTATATTGATGTTAAAAATAATAAAGTATAAAGTGTTTTTTCATTTTACTTTTCTTTTTAAGGTTTATTTTTTTACTATAAAAATAGTAAGTTTGTATCGATAAAATTATTTCCTTAACAAATGTCGAGTAAAGAGCCTTCGTAACAATGAATTATTAATTAATTCCTTCCTCTAAAAAAATATGTTAGCTATGCGTATCCTAATTATCAAGAAATTAGTTTAATGGTTATGTGGGGCTGAAATGTACCAACCAAAAATAGAGGCTTATGTTTGAAATGAAGTGCAGATTAACTACTAGAAAATAATTTTCTGTTTTTAAATAAATATAACTGTAGATTAGGGATGGAATAAAAATTAAAAAAATTAAATTGAAATTTTCTTGGGCGATGGCATGCATGCCCGAAAAAAATAATGAGCTTAAAATAACGCCAGTTATGTTTGATTTTTTTTCAGATAAATAATTTTTAAAAAAATAAATTAGGTGGCTTTGAAAATAAACGCGAAAAAACCATTCTTCTGCTATGGCTGATATTATAAGGGTATATAAAATGAGTTTTATGGTGATGTGGTCTGTTACCAGTGCCGTAGATGAAATAATAAATGCTAATAAGTATAAGGCTAAATTTATTTTTTTATTAAAATCAGTTATGGATAGTACAGTTGGTTTAAAGGTGCGATCAAAATAGGGGCTGAATAACATTAAGCTCACAAGAATAATGACTTTATTGGCCGTAAAAAAAACAGCACTCCCGATTAAAAGAGTGCTGTTTACTGACAGTATTATAAACGACTTTTTCAATTATCGTTTATACAAAAAATATTATTTTTTGTTATTTAGCTGTTGCTTCGTGCGTGCACGAGATAATCCCAACCATGTTAGTGCGGCAAATATAAGCAGCCATTCACTGTGATGGTTGAGTGATGCAGGTTTACCAGAAATACTACAACCACCGCTTAGGCTTGGTTCTGTATTGCTGTTTATTTCTGCAATGGCTCCTGGGTCTTTAATAAGGCCATTGACAGAATTGTCTGTATCATTAGGCCCACCATCGGTTATGGTTAAACGTAGGCAGTTATGGCCTGCGGTGAGCCCAGCTGTGTAGTCTGTGCTTGAAGGCGCAGGGCACATACCTTCGCTGATGGCGTTGGCTGATGAAAGGCTATTATTGTCATCACTTGTAAATGTGCTCCAACCAATTAAGGTATTATATTTTCGATATACTGCAGAGTTTGGAATGCTAGCTGTAAGTGGAATGGCAATATCAACGGTTTCGCCCATGGTTAAACCTGTTACTTCAAAATCATAGTAGCCACCAATACCAACGGTTTTAATTAGGTCGTCACTGGAGTTAATGGTTGTTTCACAGGCATCACCGGCATTGGCTTCTAGCTCGGCACTTGTTAGTTTAGCTGCTGTGCCTGCACAAAAAGCAGTTTTACCTAAACGTAATGAGCCTGAGCTGGTTTCTAGCACATAGGTTGAGCTGTTGGCACCTAGCACAGATTGCAGTTGTGAGTTAGCTAAACCAGCATCATCTTTATTTTGAATGCCATTACCGTTACTGTCGCCCGTGTCGCCTACAGCGGAGTCAACAACACGAATAACAATTTCTCCTGTGCCTTTTGTGTCATCAGGTTGTGTATTGGTATCTTGATATGTTGCGGTGAAAACATAATTACCAGCAGTAAGGCCCTCTGGGTCAAAAGTGAAGCTGCCATTGGTAAGGTTACTATCTGTATCTGTAATGTTTACATCTGAGGAGGTCCAGGTAAAGATAACACCTGCAGTGCCTACTAAGCTTGATGTAATGGTTACATTACCGCCGCCAACGGTGTTTATAACCGTTTGGGTAGTAGTAGCTCCGCCGTTTTGGCTAGCAGTTAGTGTATCGGCTGGGCCGAGTGTAGTGGATGCGCATGTTATACAGGTTAAATCTAGTTGCCAATATCCAATCTGACTATTAAATGTTCCACCAGTAATGCAGGAGTTCCAGTTGACTCTATAAGTGCCGTCTAAGTTATCAGTTACCGTAGCAACATCACTCAGTTGATCATAAATAATATTGTCTATACATGCGTCCCAATTCGTATTGTTGCCCTGATTAAAATCGGTGCCATTCCATTGTGCAAACCAAGATGACATATCAGCCGTCAAGTTAATTAAATCAATTGAAGGTGCTGGGCCTCCAGGAATAGTGCCTGCTGGGGAAGCATCTGTACCTTCATTTGATGCTCGAGTATAGTTATTTACTGGCCCGCCAAAAAAGTCAAAGTTAATTAAAACACTGGTTGAATTGTTTCCCTGATAACTACCGGTTACCAAGTTACCGTATAGGGAAGGATCCATGTTTTGAGCGCCCTGTCCTGTTTCCCAGCTACCAAATGATGCGTCATTTAGCGCAAAACGAAAGTCGGTTATTTTAAATATATTATCTGCTGCCGATGCGTTTAGTGAAAAAGCAGATGTACACAGTAATGATGAAATTAATAGTGAGTTTTTAATAAAATAGTTCATGTTGAAAATGCTCCAGTAATCTTTAGTATTAAAACTTAATGCCCAGTGTTGCACTAATAGAGTTTTGCTCCATAGTAAGGGATGCATTGTTTACCGGGTTGGCCGGGTCTGCACCTACGGGTTGAAATGTAGTTGGCCCCGTAATGGTGTTTTTAAATGCGTGTACATAGCTTACCGAAAGCTCCATGGCGTCGCTAAATAGGTAAGAGCCGCCTAGAGTTAAATGTTCTTCATCTATAGCGGGAGCTAGCATATTAAATAATACTTGATCATTGGGTATTGGGTTGTCACCGCGGTTATAACCAGCGCGTAGCACTATTTCGGGTGAGTATGCCCAGCTAGCGCCTATTTTAAATACGGTTTGATCTTCCCAGCCAAAGCCCAAACCTTCATCTAGCCCTAATGCGCCGCAGCTTAAATCACCACAGGGAAAGAACCCACCAGAAATTTGAGGCCCCTTATTGCCAACCGATGCCACTTCGCTGAAGTTAATGCGCTGAATATCTATATAGGTGGTAATGGCGGGTGTGAACTCGTAGGCAAAACCAATGGCATAGCTTGAGGGTATGTCGAAATCACCCTGCTCGGCAAATAGGTTTTTATAATCATCAAACTCTGACATATAGGTACGTGATGAGTAGTTTACCCCGATATGCAGTTTTTCTTCTGCAAATTTACCTTTCCAGCCTAAGCGTAAGCCGCCACCGTATGAAACATCTGTGCCCATATTAGACAAATTACCTGCGGATGCACCGAAACCTAATTCTTCAAATGCTAATAAACCATTGGCTTTAAAGAGTGAAACTGAAACAACTAGGGTTGCGCCTATTGTGTTTTTGTCATCCAGTTTGTATGCAATAGTGGGGAGCATTTGTAAATTCATTAAACGAATTTCAAGTTTGTCTCCACCCAAACCGTTAAAATTGAAGAAATAACTATCTTCACCGGCAGGTAAGCTTTGGTCATATAGAGACGCGGCACCACTACCTACCATGGCGAAGCTCCAGCTTAGCTGGTCGTCTATTTTTGATACAAAGCCCATGGCGGGTAGAAAATAATAGCCGTTCTCTGTGCTGAATGCTGTGGAAGGCGCGCCGGATTCTTGATTGACAACGGGGCCTAAAAGAGCATTGGCATCCTGATATACCGCCGCTTTGGGTTTAAATATGTCCATGCCAACATCAACGCGCCAGTTTGTTTCGGCGTTAAGTGTATCAGCTACATCGGCTATTGTTGCTGGGTTGCTTGCTGCGGCTAGCCCGTCTTGCCCCATGGCAACACCAACGCCACCCATTGCTCTGGATTTTGCTCCGTAGCCAATTAGCATATAACCATTTGTTGCGTATGAGCTGGCCGGAACAGATAGCCCTGCGATAATAGCTGAAGCCACTAACCTCTTGGAAAATAATTTCATTTTTATGCCTCAATGTGAAGATTATTAATTAAGTTAATTTAATTAGTATTTTTATAATTTTTATGGAAGAAACATGATTTTAGTATTAATTACATACATATCATTGGGTTACATGCATAAGAAAATTAAAATGTACTTATGCTTTTCTTGTTTTTATCTCTAACCGAAGGGTACTGGTTGAGTCAAAAACTTGTCAAGTAAATTTAGAAAATAGTTTTTACTAACATTCGGAGAACTTTGCACGGGTGCAAACTAATTAAAAAACAAACCCACTTCGTCATCCCGGCATGCCCATGCTTAATTTACATGGGCTGGGATCCAGTGACTTTAATTAACCGAAAGTCACTGGATTATTAAAGTATATCCTTGATGTTTTACGGCATAGCCTGCTTAAATTTGTTCCAAACGTATTTATTCGGCTTAATAGAGGTCACCGGAATGATGATGTTTAAATATTTTTTTAAATTACCTGCATTCGTGCAAAGGTCTTACATATAGTGTTTTGAGTATGAGTGTGTGTGAATGTTGGATAATTTGTCTATCTGCTTGAAATCTTGAAGTTGCGTGCGCTCCATAAAATTAAGGTGCTGTTTTTTGAATAGAATAGGATTTGATCTTTGAAACTTGTATCATTAATTTCGGTGAGATATTCAATAAGATTCACTGAAAAACGTGCTGAGTAGGTGTTCTTTACACTATGTTTTTTTATTTATGTGTTTGTTTTTTAAGTAAAAAATATGTTGATTGCTTCGTTTGGGAGAGGGGCGTGCGAAATGGTTCTCAAAAATCATGTATGGGTGTCGAAACATTTTACATATTGACCGTGGAGTGGGAAAAATAAAATGCTGATGCTAGGAGTTATGTTTTTATCTTATTGATATTTATATAAATATTATAAGTGGCATGCCAAGTGCATTGCTTGTTCATGCAAATTAATGCAAAAAACTAAAAATGTTTAATTAAAAATTTTGGAGTATCAAATTATGAAAAAAACTGCAATTGCTGCGGCATTATTATTGGTAACAGGTGCTGTTCAAGCGGCTCCAGTAACTTCTTTAGATGTATCAGGTGGTTTCTTTAACATGAATGCGCCTATCGAGGCTGGCGGTGAAAGCCCTATTGGTGCATTCACTATGGATATGGGTTCTTACCAAGGCGACGAAACTGCTATTACTAATGGCGACCCATCTTCAGGTTATGTTACTTGGGCATTCGGTTTCTTCGGTGACGTAACTAACTTCACTACAGGAGCTTCTAATCAAGCTGGTGTTGGCGGTGGCGGTCCTGCTCCTTCAGGTGTTACTGATGATGTTGCTGGTACTATCACTTTAGATCTTAGCAGCTGGTTTGCTAACTGGAATGGTACTTCATTTAACCAAGGCAGCGCTGGTACAGTTGGTACTTACGATGCGTTAACGGGTGATTTCTCAGTTAGCTGGAGCCAGTTAATTGTTGGTGGTGCTTTTGATGGAAAAACTGGTTACTGGGAATTAAATGGTACAGCTAATGTATCAGCGATTCCTGTTCCTGCAGCTGTATGGTTGTTCGGTTCTGGCTTAATCGGCCTTGCAGGTATTGCGCGTCGTCGTAAAGCTGCATAATTTAAAGTCTCTTTATAATTTAAGAGAATTTAAATTTTGATAAAAGGGCAGCTTCCTAGCTGTCCTTTTTTATGTTCAATATAAATACATTTAATATTAATTTTATTGTATTAATGCTTGTGTCTACCGCAGTTAATTCGGCTCCAGTAACTTCTTTAGATGTATCAGGTGGTTTCTTTAACATGAATGCGCCTATCGAGGCTGGCGGTGAAAGCCCTATTGGTGCATTCACTATGGATATGGGTTCTTACCAAGGAGATGAAACTGCACTTACTGGAGGAGATGTGTCTTCAGGCTATGTTACCTGGGCATTTGGTTTTTTTGGTGATATGACAGGTTTTTCTGCGGCTGCGTCTAATCTAAACGGTGTTATTGGTGGTGGTCCTGCTCCTTCAGGTGTTACTGATGATGTTGCGGGTACTATTACTTTAGATTTAAGTAGTTTTTTTGTATCTTGGAAAGCGAGTTCGTTTAATCTGGGCATGGCTGATATTGTTGGTACTTACGATGCAATAACGGGAGCTTTTACCGTAAATTGGAGTAAGCAGTATGTTGGTGGTGCTTTTGATGGCCGAACTAGTTATTGGGAATTATCTGGTACAGCTAATGTTTCGGCGATTCCTGTTCCGGCAGCTGCGTGGTTATTTTGTTCTGGATTAATTGGTTTGGTTAGTGTTGCGCGTTGTCGTAAATTTAAGTATTGAAAGAGCTTTGCACGAAATGCAAACATTAAAAATCACCGAGATAGTTGTGCCCTTAAATATAGGGCACCTCTATTAATCATGTTAAAATAAGTGTTCTTTAAATTTCTGAAATTTTTCATTTTATATAATTATGACATTAGATATTACAAATTCATTACGCATTAAAGCTGAAAGTTTTGTTGACTCGGGTGACCTTGCTCAGGCTGAAGTTTTATATCGTGAAATACTTTCATATAATGATAAGGATACCGATGCTAATTATATGCTCGGTGTTATCTTGGCTGAAAAAGCAGATCTTGATTCTGCTATGAACTTTTTAAATAAAGCGATAGAAGCAAATCCTCAATATCCTGATTCTTATTTTATTCTTGCAAAGATACAGCAAGCAAAAGAGGAATACCAAAAGGCCTTTGATAGCTGCCTGAATGCAACAAGTTTGGATGACGAATTTGATGAGGCTTGGTCGCTGTTATGTAATTTAAGTACTTGGTTGAAAAATAATGATCAGGCAATTATAAGTTGTAAACAGTCCATTAAGTATTTCCCTGAGTCGGTTCCGCTGATTAGTAATTTGGCTGGCGCGTTTTTTAATGTGCAGGATTATAGTAAGGCTATTGAGCAATATGAAAAAGTTGTTTTATTAGACCCGAGTAATGCGTCATTTAAAAAGTTTTTATGCCTGTCTCTTTTTAGAAATAAAGAGTTTTCTCAGGTGTTAAGTAGTGCTCAAAAGATGTTAGAAACAGATGCCAATAACATAGATTTATATAATTTTGTTAGTGAAGCATATATAGAATTAAAAGAATTTGATAAGGCAGATATTGCATCTAAAAAAGCTCTTAAAATAAATCCTGAAAATGTTAATGCTATTATTAATATGGGTAATGTGATTCAGAAGCAACATAAATATAATGAAGCGATTAGTTGGTATGAAAAGGCACGTGATATTGATTCGAATAATGCAAGCATTTATCATAATTTAGGTATTTCTTATTTCAAATTAAATAATAATGAGCGTGCAGCTGAAGAGTTTTCCAAGGCGGTAGAATTAAATCCTGATCTCTCAGTTTCTAAACATATGTTAGCTGTTGCTAACGGGACGAATGAGGCGCGTGCAGATAATGAATATGTCACCGATTTATTTGATGAGTATGCTCATCGTTATGATGATCATCAAAAAGATTTAAAATATAGAGTGCCCGAGCATATAAATGATGCGGTGCAACGCCTTTATTCGGAAAGCGCTTTAAGTGGGGAAGTTAGTGTGTTAGACCTTGGTTGTGGTACAGGGTTATGTGCGCCTTATTTGAATGGCATAAGCGAGGTCTTGGTGGGAGTGGATTTGTCGCCGGATATGGTGAAGTTGGCGGATAAGTTGGATTTGTATTCTGAACTTGTGGTTGGTGATATGAGTGAGTGCATGGAAGCTCGTCAAAATATATTTGATTTAGCGGTGGCTGGAGATGTGTTTGTTTATATAGGCGATCTTGAACAAGAGTTTAATTCTGCTCAAAAAACATTAAAAAATAATGCCTTTTTAGTTTTTACGGTGCAGGTTAATGATCAAGCTAATAACTATGAGTTAACAGATACCGGACGCTATAACCATGCGGACAGTTATATTATGAATTTAGCAAATAAACATGGTTTTAATAGGCGATTTAGTACAAATATTATTTCAAGAGTTGATTATGGTGTGCCTGTAAATAGTCGAGTTTATGTTTTTCAAAATAATAAATAGTAGTTATTAATTATAAGAGACCTTTGCACGATAGAATCACAAGTAAAAATGGCTAAAATTTCACTGCTTTTCGTTAGAAAACTTGTCAATATCTAGATATTAACTGCGTTTCCTGCCTCAATCAGTAAAATTTTAGCGCATTTTTCTTTTGTGCCTCTATCGTGCAAAGGTCTCTATATGTTTTTTCTACGATGGGTTGGTATATGTCAGAGCTAGTGCAGCAGAAAAATGAGTCAAACGATTTATCTTATAATGATGTGTTTTCTGCATTTTTAAATATGGCTTATAAATTGGGTGAGGTATATGTCAATGGGGATTTTGATCGGCTGTTGCCTCAATTTAATAAATACTATACAAAACTTTCAAAAAATATACGAAAAATAAATGTTGGTGTTTTAATAGAATCTCAGTCAGATGATAGTGGGGTGATAATTGCATCAAGCTCCCGTGATTTGTTAAAGGATAAAATACTGACGGCTCGATTGGCTTCAATGTGTTGTGTATTTAATAATTGGCAAGTTTTTTTGCATAACAATATAGAAGAAATATCTAAAACTTATGTGGAACATAATTTGTCTCATTTGCAGAAAGCTGGTTATGAACAGTTGGCAACCGAGTATTCAAAATTGAGTTTGCTTGATGCAGCGTTTGTTATTCAGTTGTTGAAGCAGATGGGTTTAATTCCTGTTCAGTTGAATACAACTCATCTTATCTCTTTTGGGGCTGCTCATGCTCAAAAAGAATTATATGCAACTCAATTAGAGCCGGCTATTGATTCTAGAAGCGGCAGTGGCGAACAGCTTTTAGTTAGATTTTCAGTAAACTCAGCAATACCTGAGCATTCAATTTTTATTGATAATGCGTCTTGTTGGAAGGCGTATTATGATGAGTTAAATGCCAAACAAGGTGATAAGATTTATGCCATTAATAATGATATGCATGCTGAGCTCAAAGCTTTACCTGCTAGTTTTAAAAGTAAAGGACTACGGCTGAGAGATTTAGTTACTATATGGATGTTGGATGATAAAATGTTGCCTGATATAAATAGTTTCTTTTCGGGATTGAGTTATATCATCACTAATGGCGCTGATTTTGTTGTTACAATTTCTGCAGAGGGGACAGAGGATGCTTTTTTATCTCGGCAACTTAAAATAATTGAGTTATATGATTATTTGAAAAAAAGAGATATGTCCCCCGTTCGAATTGCTTTGAATAATAACAAAAAATCTTCTTTGTTTGGGGAATTAAAGTTTGCAAGCTTTGAAGTTTTGCATTGCAAACTTAATCCTAAATTATTGTAGTTATCAAATTTTATGGTGTTTTGGTATATATAGGGCGTGATTTTTTATTTTACGTTTGTCTTAAATTATTTATTGTTTTATTTTGATTTTTTGTGGCTAATAATATTTTATATTGCGTCGAAATATTAATATTGATTAAAGGTTGTTTAATAATTTTCTTATTAAATTAAATAGGTTTTTATTTTATTTTTTTCGTAAAAAATAGTGATTTAAGTGGCTTATAAGTGATAATAAGCACAGAAAATTAACGTGCTATTTGTTTTAATGGGGCCATGATAAAAAATATTTTTAAGTTTTTTAGTGCTGAGTTTAAAATTTTCTAAAATAGGGTAAATGTCGTAATGAATAAAAGAATCTGCTTGCTTATTTTATCTGTGCTGCCTGCGTCTGGGGTGCTGTATGCCACTGAATGGGTAACAACCTATACAAAAAACAATGGAACAGTGCTCGGTACAATTACATTAGATGATTGGGGGTATGTTGGCCCTGGAGGCAGAAATGCGACTACCTTTGAACCAATAAATGGTTTTGGAAATAATCCACTCGATCCTGTAGGTGGCATCGGGCAATATCAACATGTTGTTACGCGTGATGCTGATTGGATTACTCCAGACGTCCCATATACATCCATTAGCGATGGTGTAAGTCCTGGAGAGTTTACTTATAGCAATGGAAATATGGATGCAACAACTAACTTCTTTTTATGGGCGTACTCGACTCCAGGGGGGGGATTATTTAATAACATGTTAATTGATTATGATGGTGATTATCATGTTGGTCAAAGTGATATGAGCTTTAATTTTATGAGTTATTATGATTATAAAGTAGAAGATGGCTCAGGTGCTGCTATTCAACGGAGAGTAACGGAATTTGCTTTCCAACCATATCCATTATCTGATGCAAAAGGGTGGTGCGGTTCGGTTATGGTTTCACATCCTAATGCAGTCGAGCCAATGTCAGGCCAACTGACATTTGATATTGCATTTGATGTGTACTTTCAAGCTGCTGATGGAACTTTGAGTTACTCCTCCACAGAAGTTATTCGTGAATTTGAAATGAGAAGCTGGGGAGATATAACTGTAGATGTTAACAATAACGGAGGTACGCCACAGCGCTTTTCTGCAAGAGCTGTTGTGAATAATACAAATCCAGCTAATACGGCTTCAATAATAAACCCTAATGTTCTTACGCTGGTTCCAGATCCAGCATACAATAATTTGGTGTCCTTTCATGGAGCAGGTGTTATTCCTGATACCTATACATGTGGTGTTGAAACTGCTGAATGGGTAAGCGGTCAACGTGGAGCTGGAATAATGCGTTATTCAACGATACTGGAGCAACCTGACAGAACGAGTTGTTTAAATGCAGGTGGTAGTTGGACGCGTAATGCATTTTCATCGTTTGCCTTTTTATTACGGGCTGACGGTGAACGCATCTTAGATTCATTTAATGAATCAGTGTATGGCCCAGACCCAACAATTGACCCCGATGGTGATGGTGTAATGAATTATCTTGATAACTGTACATTAGTTGCAAATCCAGATCAGCAGGATACAGATGATGATTCTTACGGTAATGCATGTGACGGTGATTTTAATAATGATGGAACCGTTAACTCACAAGACCTAGGTATGTTTAAGCAAATGTTCTTATCGACGGGTGATGTTCAGGCAGATATGAACGGTGACCAAATTGTGAATGCTTTAGATATTGGTCTTTTCAAAGCTCGTTTCTTACAACCTGTTGGCCCATCTGGCACAATTCCACCTGCCGAATAAAGGAGAGTGAAAATGATTTTAAATAAAACAACCTTTTCTGCATGTGCAGTTATATTGTCAACATTAGCATTAGCGTCTTGTGGTAATTCTTCTGATGGGCAGGCAAGCAATGCTGTAGATGTGAAATATGACTCAGTCGTATCATTATCAAGTAATAAAGTCTTGATAAGTGATGGTGATTTTTTTGCACTTGATGTTACAGCAAGTGATCTATCTGCATCGGAAGGTGGATCGGTAACATTAAAATTTAATCCAGCATTAGTGCAAGTATCTTCTGTTAATGTTAATAATAGTGTTTGGAGTTTCGTTAATCAAAATGGAACAATTGATAATGTAAATGGAACAATATCTGATATTGTTTTTAGTAGTTATCAAGGTGTCTCTGGAGATGCTATTTTGGCTACGGTTGAATTTCAATCGGTTAGTAAAGGTACTAGTAGCATAGTTGTTACAGCATCAGACGTTAATCCTTTTGCCAGCAATGGTGAAGTGCTTAATGTGTTATTTGAAACAGCTAATGTAACGGCTAATTGAATTTTATAAGGTGTATTTAATTATGATTATTAAAAATATGAAAAAAATAATTGCCGTGTTTTCGTTGCTGCTTTGCAGTCAGGTAAATGCCGCACTTATTACTAGTGTTCAATCACCATACCAAACTAGTGTGCAATACCCATTTACATTAGTAGGCAGTGTATTTAGCGTTGATATTATAGGGACTGACTTCATTTCAAATGTCGATGGTGGTGGTGTTAATTTATCATTTGATCAGAGCATGTTAAATGTGCTGTCTGTTAGCATTGATGAATCGATTTGGAACTTTGGAAGCACCGGTATTAGCACAGGTACTATTGATAATGCTGCGGGCACTGTTGATGGAATTATGGTTAATACGTTTGCTGATGTTGCTGGTGATTTTGTTATAGCAACTATTGAGTTTGAAGCAATAGGTCTTGGTAGTAGCTTTTTGAGTTTAACAGAGTTAGGTATTAATCCTTGGGCAAGCGCTGGAAGTTTAATTAACCCGACTTATGAAAGTTTGCAGGTTGATGTATCAGCGATACCTGTTCCAGCTGCTGTATGGTTATTTGGTTCAGGCCTAATTGGTTTGCTTGGCATAGCTAGACGTAAATAAATTTATGCATAATCATTTTGTTTGTATTTAGTAAAAAAGACGATAAATTTTATCGTCTTTTTTTATGAGAAAAATAGGAAGATATAAAATGCACAATTCTAAAAAAACGGTTTTATCCGCATTATTGGCTACTAGTCTTTTGCTTTCACAGCAAGCCCTAATGGCAGACGCACAAATTTATGTGGCAGCGGAAGATACAAATAATGTTTCTGTTATAGAAACTAGTACAAATACTGTCATTACAAATATAGATATGGGTGAGGGTACAACGCCACATAATTTAGTTGCAAGCCAGGATGGTAGTAGCCTTTGGGTTACATTAAAAGATACCCAACAAATTGCTAGAATAGATACAGCAACTAATACAGTTGTAGATAAATTTTCAACGGTAGGAGCATCGGCGAATAGTGGTTTAGCGCCGGTTCATTTAGATGTTTCTGCAGATTCATCTTATTTATTTATAGTTAATAAAGTAAGTGATGAAGTTATAAGAATGAATGCAAATACAGGAACAATTGATGCGGTTTATAATTTTGGCGCGGTGCCGAGTTTAGCTTTTAACCCACACGATATTAATGTATCTCCTGATGGTACTCAAATTTGGGTAACTGATGAGGAAACTAATACAATCACTGTGCTCAATTCAGATTTAGATACTGTCATTGGTACTATAGGTGTTGGAGACAGGCCTATCCAAGTTGAATTTAGTGTTGATGGCAGTCAGGCATATACAACTAACTTTAATGATAATACAGTTTCAGTTATTGATGTTGCAAGCCTCTCTTTAACAGAGTCTTTTGACATGGGTGGCAATGGTTCGATGGGACCAATGGGTTTAGTTGCTGATCCGGATGGATCAACTTTATGGATGACAGGAACGGCTGGTAATACGGTACATGCACATAGTTTGCTGGGTGAAGATAATTATAGTTATACTTCAACGGATGAGTTGTTGGCTGCTCATGGATTAGATATAAGTGATAATGGCGATTTATTATATACCAGTATTTATTTTGACGGTACATCTACTAGCAGAGATGCTATTGCTGTAATTGATGCGGCTACCGGTGATGTAGTTGCCAAATTTTATACAGAAGGTGCAACTGGCTTACATGGATTGGTGTATGTTTCGGCTGTTCCAGTTCCTGCTGCAGCATGGCTATTTATAGCAGGCATGATGAGTTTGGTTGGTGTGGCTTATCGCCGTAAACAGTAAAAACACTCAATTAATTTAAGTCGATTATTTGGATATTTAATTTTATATCCGAATAATTTTACTATGTGGATCTTGCGTTGCTTGTATCCAGCATAAATTGAAAAAAATTATAAGCTTATTAGTTCGTTGTTTGCATTTAGATAGTAGAGCTGATTGTTTTGTATAATTTGATTTATAAATAAAATCAGATTGATCAATAATGAAAAATGATATATTTGGAATTTGATATTCCTCGGGTGTTAATCGTATTTGTATTGAGGAGGGTAATCTTTGTGTAAGTGGTATTAACTGATGCCCACGTTGAAGGACTGCTGATGTTTCGGCTGAGAGAATTTTTATTTGTGCGTGTCTATTGCCTCTTACAAAACTGAGTGGTTTTTGTTTAAAAATGTCATTAGCATATATTGAGTATTCAAGGTTAGGCGTATAGATTTTAATTTTTCTTAATGCTGCCCCAGATAAGTAATGAATTGATTCGATAATTTCAGTGCTATCATTTAGCTGAACGTCATGCTCGGTATTTCCTGAACTCTCAAAGTTAAATGTATTAAATAGTGACATGTTTAATAGTTATATATGATACATATTTAAAGGTTTTTCTGCATACTCTTATGAGGAATGTGTGCATCCATAAATTCATCTGAATAAACTTTAAATCCCTGTTTTTCGTAAAATCCAATGGCCGTTGTTTGAGCGTGTAGATATATTCTGTTTATATTTTCTTTTTTTGCTTCGGCTAGTAATGATTTTAAAATTTTTGTTCCAATGCCGGTGTTGCGGTGTTCTTTTAATACCGCCATGCGCCCTATATGACCATCGAGTTTTAATCTTCCGCAGGCGATAGGATTATTGTTCTCATCAGTGGCTAAAACATGAACACATAATTTGTCATCTTCATCCCATTCTAGTTCTTCGGGTACATGTTGCTCTTCTATAAAAACGCGTTTGCGTATTTTGCTGAGGGCGTCTTTGTCTTCATTCCAGCTGGTAGTTTTAATGGAGTAGTTCTTTTTCATTATTATCCAAAATTATTTTTAGGTAAATAGCTAAGTTGTTAATTGTTACGGCTAAATCCTTTAACTTAAAGCTAACGCCTACTTTAAGTAAGTGCTATTCGTTAAATTTTCATTCTGGGCTGGTTAAGTATATGCTACCCAAATTATATAAGCTTAAAATTAAATCTCGCTCTTTTTTGCTTAATGTCAGTAAAAATGTTTTCGGTATTTCGCGTAAGTTGCAAAGTGTTTTAGCAAATTCAGATGATACACAGTAATCATTGGCATCAATAAATAATTTAGAATTACTGCCTTTTTGAATAAACGTAAAACGACTAGTTGGGCTGCGATTTAATGTAAGGCCATTTTCTATTTCGATAATAAGCTCATCGATCGATTCAACTAATTGCTCAGGTGCCTGCATGTAATCAGACTTAGTGTCGCTCATAAACTTACCGAACCAGCGTTCTATCTGATTATGCTCCGAGCTTAAATAGCTTTTGAATATAACTTTAACTCTGTCTATTGCATCAGCGGTAATTTCTGAAGAATGATTCTGTGTTTTTAAATCTGTGTCGGTATAGGTGAGTTTAGGCGACAGACCTTGCGTAATATGTGCAATAAAATCATTCAATAAATCTGCATGACTCACCGCACGGTAGCCCACCGAAAAACTTATGCTTTCACCTATTGATACACCATGATGTGAAACATTAGGTGGAATATAAATCATGTCACCTGGTTCTAAAATCCATTCTTCTTCAGCGTTAAAATCTTTTTGAATTCTTAACGGTGTGTCAGTAACCTGATTGTCTTCAGTGACTTCGGCAGTGCTTATCTGCCAGCGACGTTTACCGGTGCCTTGAATAATAAATACATCATATAAATCAAAGTGCGGGCCAACGGATCCCTGATCGGCAGCATAGCTACACATTAAATCATCGAAGCGCCAGTTGGGTATAAAATCAAACAGATCTGAAATCCAGGCGAGTTCGGGTACTACTTTTTCTAAATCATTTATAGCGAGTGTCCAGTGGGTTTCGGGTAGATTTTTAAAAATGTCATCATCGAGTGGGCCAAATATAGGTTGCCATGGGTGTTCGCCGTCTTTTTCAATAATGATGCGCGAGTTTACGTCTTCTTCGCAGGAGAGACCGGCGAGTTCTTCTGCGCTGATTGGGCATTGAAAATTTGGGAAGGCTTGGCGAATGACGAGTGGTTTTTTTTGCCAGTAGTTTTTTAAGAAGTCTTCTGGGGTGAGGTTGCCGAGTGGGTTTGTGTTTTGGTGCATATTTTCTCTGTTGTGCTTGGTGGATCCGCTGCGCTTGATCCACCCTACTTGTTATTGTTGGGTTGAGCTTGAGCTGCCTATTAATGCTTGGTGGAACCGCTTTGCTTGTTCTACCTTACATCATTATTGTTAAACTGTGCTTGAACATTTTTCATTGTATAGTTTGGGTAGGGTGGATCAAGCGCAGCGGATCCACCGTTATTCTAACATCAGTTTTTTAATGTTTTCGGGTTCTGACATCCCCCAGTCCTTATCATACCAGCCTTTATTTACCGCGTTTAAAAATGAGCTGAATTTCCAGTTATTAGGTTGGTTAGTATAACCGTGTTTAACCGGATTGTAATGAATATAGTCCATATGATTTTTCCAGTCATTATTGTCCGTAATTAAATGTTCCCAAAAACGGCGTTGCCAAATATATTTTTCATCTCGATGGTTTTTGGGTGAATCTATTTTTGTTGAGACAAGGTGTTTTATTAATCGCCAACGTAAAGAAAAATTGTTGTCGTTTTGTGGAAGTTGCCAGATGGTATGCAAATGGTCGGGGAGAATGGTAATGGCATCAATGCTAAATGGATGTTTATTTTTTATTGTTCGAAATGCATTGCGTAATATGTCGATATTATTTTCGTTGGCAAAAAGTGGTAGGTGTTTATAGGTTACAACAGTGAAAAAATAACAGCCTCCAGGTTGGAGTGCTCTGCGGTAGTTGCTCATTATACAGTCCGTGTATTGTGTTTGATTTGGGGATTAAATATCGGTTGTATGTTGATTGTTTGTCAAGGTGTGAATGGTGGGTTTTTTGTAGGGTGTGGAGGTGGATCCGCTTTGCTTGATCCACCCTACGGGTGAGGGCTTTATGGGTGTTATAAAGTAGGGTGGATCAAGCGCAGCGGATCCACCATTTAAAAAAATTAAATTTTCTTTGTTTGCGCCACTGCATTACCGATATAGTTCATCGGTGTCATATTAATTAATAAATCTTTACCTTCCTGTGGCATATCTAAATTTTCTACAAACTCTTGCATGATTTGTTGATTAACTTTTTTACCGCGGGTTAATTCTTTTAATTTTTCGTAGGGTTTTTCAATGCCGTATTTACGCATTACGGTTTGAATTGGTTCGGCTAATACTTCCCAGTTATTATCTAATTCATCCTCTAATGCGCTGGGATTAATTTCCAGTTTATTCAATCCGCGCATTGCCGATGCATAGGCAATTGATGAGTGAGCAAAGCCCACACCTAAATTACGCAATACAGTTGAGTCGGTTAAGTCACGCTGCCAGCGAGAAATAGGTAACTTCATTGCAAGATGACCAAATAGGGCATTAGCAATGCCTAAGTTACCTTCAGCATTTTCAAAATCTATTGGGTTTACTTTATGTGGCATGGTTGATGAGCCAATTTCACCGGCAACCGTTTTCTGTTTGAAATAGCCTACTGAAATATATCCCCAAATGTCGCGACTGATATCAATTAAAATGGTATTAAATCTTGCCACTGCATCAAACAATTCTGCCATGTAATCGTGGGGTTCTATTTGAATAGTGTAGGGGTTGAAGTTTATGCCGAGTGATTCGATAAAGTTTTTAGAAAAAACTTCCCAATCAATTTCTGGGTAGGCCGAAAGGTGGGCATTATAATTTCCAACTGCGCCATTGGTTTTGCCCATAATTTCTACGCTGGCAACTTGCTTGCGTTGTTTTTGTAAGCGATAAACTACATTTGCAAACTCTTTACCCATTGTGCTGGGTGAAGCAGGTTGACCGTGGGTTTTGCTGAGCATGGGTTGCTCGGCTAATTCTAGCGCGATGGATTTCATTTTTTCTATTACTTCATCCATTTGTTTTAGCAAAACATTATCGCGGCCTTCGGTTAACATTAAGGCGTGGGATAAATTGTTAATGTCTTCGGAAGTGCAGGCAAAGTGAATAAATTCGGTTACCGCTTCCAGTTCAGTATTGCCGGTAATTTTTTCTTTGAGAAAATATTCCACCGCTTTTACATCGTGATTGGTGGTGCGCTCAATGTCTTTAATGCGTTGTGCGTCGTCTACGCTAAATTCAGTTTCGATGTTATCTAATAAGCGGCTAGCGGCATCGCTAAAGGCGGGCACTTCTTTAATGGCAGGTTCTGCGGCCAGTGCTTTTAACCAGCGCACTTCAACTAATACGCGATGGCGGATTAAACCAAATTCGCTGAAAATGCTTTGGTAGTCAGCGGTTTTGCTGCCGTAACGGCCATCAACGGGGGAAATTGCGGTAAGTTCAGATAATTGCATGTTTGATTCTTCTTTCGTCTAAAATGTGCATATAAAGGCACGCGATAATTTAGGGTGGATTATACAGGTGCTGAGGTTTTTTCACAGTTGCAGGTGACTTAAAGAAGAATTTATTGGGTAGCCCATCGTGAGCTAAAACTCGCCCCTACAATGAGCGAGACAGTAGGGGTGGGCTTGAGCTCGCGATGGGCGTTATGTTGAAAGAATTAACGGAGACAAAAATGAGCGAAGTTCGCATAGAAACAGATAGCATGGGTGACTTAGAAGTGCCTGCAAACGCATTGTACGGTGCCCAAACACAGCGTGCTATTAATAATTTTCCAGTTAGCGGGCTAGTAATGCCACGCGCATTAATTGCTGCTTTGGGGCAAATTAAAGCCGCCTGTGCTCAAGTGAATTGCGATTTAGGCGAAATGCCGCAGGCAACCCGCGATGCTATTATTGCGGCCGCTAATAAAATTAGTAGTGGTGATTATGACGAGCATTTTCCGATTGATATTTTTCAAACCGGCTCCGGCACCAGCACTAACATGAATACCAATGAAGTTATTTCACACCTTGCCAGCACCAATAATTTAAAAATCCACCCCAATGATGATGTGAATATGGGGCAAAGCTCCAACGATGTTATTCCCACGGCAATTCATGTGAGTGCCAGTTTGCAAACGCTTGAGAAATTAATCCCCGCATTAGCGTATTTGAAAGCAGCGATTGATAAACGTGCCACCGAATTAGAGCAAGTGATTAAAACCGGCCGTACCCATTTAATGGATGCCATGCCGGTGAGTGTGGCGCAGGAATTAAGCGGCTGGTCGGCACAAATTGGTTTAGGTATTGAGCGTTTACAATCGGCTTTGCCGCGCATTAGTGCATTGGTGCAAGGCGGTACGGCGGTGGGCACGGGCATTAACGCACACCCCGAATTTGCCGAAAAGTTTGCCGCTCAAATGAGCAAACTAACCGGCCATGCCTTCACCAGCAATCCCAATAAATTTGAAGGCTTAAGCACGCAAGATGCGGCGGTTGAATTAAGCGGCCAACTTAAAACCATTGCGGTGAGTTTAATGAAAATCTCCAATGATTTACGCTGGATGAACTCCGGCCCACTGGCGGGCATTGGTGAAATTGCATTGCCCGCCTTGCAGCCAGGCAGCAGCATTATGCCGGGTAAAGTCAATCCGGTGATTCCCGAGTCAATGGCGATGGTGTGTGCTCAGGTGATTGGCAATGATGCTACTATTACGGTGGCGGGTCAGTCGGGTAATTTTCAACTGAATGTTATGTTGCCGGTGATTGCCTATAATTTATTACAAAGCATCGAAATTTTGGCCAATGGTGCGCGTATGATGGCGGATAGTGCCATTAGCGGCTTTACCATTAACCAGCAAAATATTGATGCGGCATTGGGTAAAAACCCCATTTTAGTTACTGCGCTTAATCCGGTGATTGGTTATGAGCTAGGCGCAAAAATAGCTAAAACCGCTTACGCCGAAGGGCGAGCTGTTTTAGATGTGGCAGAACAAATGACGGATTTGTCGCGGGAAGAATTAGAAAAATTATTATCGCCTGAAAAATTAACCAGGGGTGGCATTACTAAATAATTTGAATTATTGCTGTTTCGTTAATTTAAACCGTGTCGTTATTAAATGGCAGCAAGTTTTAAGTTAACGAAACAGTAGCGAAATAATAAAAATAATTATTATTTTATTGGATGCATTTCATAAGGTTGTATTACGGGCACCTCTATTAATTGCTTGTGCCCTCTGGCTTTGCTCCCTGTTTAGGATCAAGGCTTGTTTTTGAAAGCATGCTCACTGCCTGGTGAAAAAACATAACGCAGAGCCTAAGCAGGGAGAAAAGCCCCGTAGGGCGCGACCTGAAGCATGCATCTGAGGCGTTACGAACCTTGGTAATGGAATAACCATTGCGCTGCGGCCCGTGCCTTGCAGCTACATGCTTTAGGTCACGCAGAGGGCATAATCAATTAATAGAGGTACCCTTACATGTTTAGAAATATTTTAGCTGTTATTGGCTTTCTGAGTTTGATATTTGTTGGTGTGCTTGCAATTCAAGTTCAGCCGGTAGTTGATAAGCTTAATGCATTTGATAAAAAATCCATCGATACTTATACTGAATTTGTAAAAAAACTTTATAGTACAGGCTCTGCAGTTGAAGCTATGGTGATTAAATTTAAAGTTGCGGATGATGTGAATGCAGAGGATTTAAATACCTCTATTTTATCCATTGCAAATGAATTAAACATTAAAAATGTAGGTGAGTTGCCTTTATCTAAGCAAGTGATGGCAATGTCTGGAAAGCCGTATCGATATGTAAAAATATATTTATTATGTAATGCAATGACAGCGGCAAATATGTTGAATTATAGTGATGCCTATTCCAGTTTTTTACCCTGCCGTATTTCAGTGGTTGAAGATAAAAATGGACAATTATGGATTTATACATTAGATATGGATTTAATGATATATGGTGGAAAACCACTACCCCCAGCATTAAAATCTGAAGCGATTATTGTTCGAGATACACTTTATGAAATTATGCGGCGTGCATCAGAGGGAGATTTTTAATTATATCTTTTGGTGGGTTGTTTTTATAAGGGTATAACAAAACAGCAGCGCTATGTTTAATTTAATAAGTTGAGACCTTTGCACGATAGAATCACAAGTAAAAATGGCTAAAATCTCACTGCTTTTCGTTAGAAAACTTGTCAATATCTAGATATTAACTGCGTTTCCTGCCTCAATCAGTAAAATTTTAGCGCATTTTTCTTTTGCGCCTCTATCGTGCAAAGGTTTCAAGTTACTAAAAATGGAAAATTTAGATGGATGATTTAATATCTAAAATTGCATTATTAAATGAAATTGGTATTTCATTATCGGCTGAAAAAAATAGCCAGCGTGTGCTTGAAATTATTCTTAATGGCGCCAAAGAACTCACTAATGCAGATGGCGGTTCACTGTATACGCTGAATGAAAATGACGAACTGGTATTTGAAATTGTTTCTACTAATTCATTAAATATTCAGATGGGCGGCACTACAGGGCATAGCATTGATTTTCCACCTTTAGCGTTGTATGTTGATGGCAGAAAAAATCTCTCGATGGTTGTTACCAGTGCCGTGTTAAATGATAACACAATCAATATACCCGATGCTTATGATGCGGATGGGTTTGATTTTTCGGGTACACGTAAGTTTGATGAAAATACCGGTTACCGTACAAAATCGTTATTAACCATTCCAATGAAAAATCATAAGGGCGATATTATTGGGGTGTTGCAGTTAATTAATTCGGTGTCACAACAAACAAATGAAGTTGTTTGTTTTTCCAGACAAGATCAAAAGCTTGCGGAATCTTTAGCATCGCAAGCAGCAGTCGCATTAACCAATAAAAAATTAATAGATGAGCAAAAAGCATTATTCGAAGCGTTTATTAAATTAATCGCCACCGCCATTGATGAAAAATCGCCTTATACCGGTGGGCATTGTAAACGCTTGCCTGAACTCACTATGATGATTGCGGATGCCTGTGATAAAGATAATATAGGTGCATTGAAAGATTTTTCGATGACAGATAAAGATCGTTATGAATTAATGATTGCAGGTTGGTTGCATGATTGTGGAAAAGTTACCACGCCAGAATATGTGATAGATAAATCCACAAAATTAGAAACGATTTACGATAGAATTAATACGGTGAATGCACGTTTTGATGTGTTAATGCGGGATGCTAAAATCAGCATGCTTGAAAAACAATTATTAGCAAATGAGCAATCTAATAAAGTTTTATTTACACAAGCTCAAACCGAATATCAAAATAAAATAGCGCAATTAGAAGATGATAAAGTGTTTATCGGTATCGCCAATATTGGTGGCGAATTTATGTCGGAGGAAAAGCAGCAGCGAGTTAAAAATATTGCTGGCTATCAAATAAGTGATGGTAATGGCGAAACTAAAAATTTTTTAGATGAAGAGGAAGTGAAAAATTTAATTATTGCTAAAGGCACACTCACAAATGAAGAACGACAGGTTATTAATAATCATATTGTTATTACTATAAAAATGTTAGATCAATTACCTTTCCCCAAGCATCTTGAAAATGTACCCGAATATGCAGGTGGGCATCATGAAAGAATGGATGGTAAAGGTTACCCCAAAGGGTTGACTCGCGAACAAATGTCTTGGCCTGCAAGAATGATGGGAATAGCCGATATTTTTGAAGCGCTCAGTGCGCGTGATCGGCCATATAAAGACGGTAAAAAATTAACCGAGTGTTTAAATATTTTAGGAAAAATGTGTATAGACAAACATATTGATCACGAAATATTTGACGTGTTTGTGCGTGAAAAAGTTTATCAGCAATATGCTGATGCTTATTTAACCGCAGAGCAAATTGATGAAGTTGATCATGCTAATATTCCGGGGTATTCAGAAAATAAAGAATGCTCAGGCAAAATATCCAGTAAGTAAAAAATCGTGATCTAAAGATCACGCCTACATTTAAATTTTACGTAGGCGCTACCTTTAGGCTGTAATCGAAAATATTTAATTTTCGGTTCTACTATCGGTTGGTGCGCTTCCAATTCCATCTTTCAAAATACAAGTTGTAAAGCCCCGTTCGTTTAATAAGAAAGAGGCTGCCGAGCTACGTCGGCCAGTGTCGCAATACACTACATACTGTGTATTATTATCGAGCGAATCTATTTTCATGCGTAAGAAAATTAACGGAATATGGGTGCCACCATTAATGGCATTGGCTTGATGTTCTGCGGGCAGTCTTACATCTAACCACTGCGCACCTTCGTTAACTAATTTTTCACCTTCGTTGTAATCAACCCAGTTTAAAAGTGGCTCATTAAGCAATTCTAAAAAATCGGTTTTAGAAAGTCGGCTTAGCATGCCTTCGGTTAACATGGTGATGGTGGCATTGCGTTTGGTTTCTGAAATTAAAGCTTCTTCACCAAAGGTATCGCCATCTTTTAGCTCGGCGAGTTTAATGCCTTTGGGTTGATTGGGCATGGAACGGGTGACGAGTGCGCGACCTTTTTTTATAACATAAAAATAATCGCCATCGTCACCTTGTTCAACTACTTTTACACCAGCTTTAACCGCAATAGATTCCATGCGCATAAAGATGGCTTGAATATTGGCAGGAGGAATGCGATGGAAGGCTTCGGTTTGTAATATGCGAGACATCCAATCGTCATCACTATTCGTATTACCCACACCAAACTCAGACACTTGGAAACTACCGGTTTGATCCCAAGTCAACATAACGTCGATTAAGTTGGCATCTATTTTAAATAAAACACAATTGGTGCGCGCTTTTGCTGTAACCGTGCGCGGAAAGATATGAACAATGGGATTAAGGCTATCGGGTGTGCGGCTTTTAATGGTTTTTAAAATAGACGAGTCACCATGTAAATCAACGTCACCTTTTATTAAATAATATTGAATGTTATCCGATTCGCCTTTATTAAATAAAATATCGCCAGCATTTAGGCTAACCAACTTAAGTTGCTTAAGCACGGTTTGTAGATTTTCTGGGTTTAGTGCATTGAGTGGCTGGTAGCGAGCTAATAGGTCGGCGTTAATAGGAGAGCTCATTAGTGTCCTTAATCAATAAAAATTTTATTGCCATTATGTTGGTGATAAATATTATTTACAGCATATAAAAGCAAAGCCGCATGCAGTGAATTATATGTGATTTTAGAAAAAATTGAAGCTCTAGCTATTACCCGCTTGGCGGGTGACATCCACATATAATTTAATTTTTTGGCCGGGTTGTAGGTATTTGCTACTTAACGTATTCCAGCGTTTTAAATCGCTGATGGCAACATTAAATTTTTGTGCAATTAAATAAAGTGAGTCACCGTTGCGCACCCGATAGGAAATTCGTTGAATTGTATTTCGGCCATGTTGGGCACGTTTATTACCCGGTGTTTTGGTCCAAATTACTAGCTTTTGGCCTTCGCGTAGCGGGTCGCGAATGGCCATGCCATTCCAGCGTGCAATGCTGTGGGATTTAACTTTATAGGTGCGGGATAAATCCCAAAAGGTGTCGCCGCGCTGCACAATGTGGGTGACTTTAATGCCTTTGCGGCGAATATTTTGAAGGGTTTTTTTACGCTGGTAAGCGGTTAAATTGTAATCGGATAGTTTGCGGCTGGAGATTGGAATAACTAAATATTTGCCCGCTCGAATGCTGGTTGAGCGTAAATGGTTTAAGCGCTTTAAACTTTCTACTGAAACGGAATAGCGATCGGCAATATGGCTAAGGGTTTGGCCTTCTTTTATTTTATGGCGCTTCCATTTAATGCGTTCATTTTTGGGCACGAGTGCCAAATTTTGTTGAAAGGTTTCTGCATTATCAACCGGAATAAGCAGGCGGTGGGGGCCATAGGGTGCGGTCGCCCAATGATTAAAAGCCGGGTTGAGTTGATAGAGCTTATCTAAATTAATATTTGCCATATCGGCGGCCATGGCTAAATCGAGCTGGGCGCTAATATCAACGGCGGTAAATTGCGGCATATCATCTACGCAATTAAGGGTAATGCCATAATCTGCAGGATTGGCGATTAAGCGTTTTAAGGCGAGTAACTTCGGCACATAAGCCTGCGTTTCTTTAGGCAGTTTTAAATTCCAAAAATCGGTTGGTTTGCCGCGTTTTTTATTATTGCGAATGGCGCGACGCACTGTGCCAGAGCCAGAATTATAGGCTGCCAGTGCGTGTAGCCAGTTGCCTTTAAATTCACGATTCAAATCTTCTAAATACTCTAGCGCAGCTTGTGTTGAAGCATACACATCACGACGGCCGTCATACCACCAGTTTTGCTTTAGGCCATACATTTTGCCAGTGGAGGGAATAAATTGCCAAATACCCGACGCACGTCCATGGGAATAGGCGAAGGTTTGATAGGCGCTTTCTACAATGGGCAGCAAGACTAATTCGGTGGGCAGATTGCGTTTTTCAGCTTCGTTTAATACATAGAATAAAAACGGTTCGGCGCGTTCAACCACCCGATCTAAATATTTTTGGTGCTTGGCGTACCATTTAAGTTCGGCCAGTAAGCGTGGGTTATCTTGAATATCGGCGATATTAAAACCGGCGCGGACGCGGTTCCAAATATCGGGTATGGGGTCGGCCACATAATCGGCCTGCTTGATAGCGAACTCTTCGTCTTCTAATTCTTGTTGCGCAACAAGATAGGTGGCATCAAAAAGCTGCTTAGTTTTTTCGCTTTGGGCTAATTGTTCGACAGTTTTTGGCGGTGGGTTATTGGTGTTATCTGGCTTTGTGCAGCATACGGGTGTGCAGCCAATTAGCGACATGCTTAAAAATGCAGCAATTATAGGTTTATGTAAATTATAGCTTTTGAGGTGAAAAATATTTGAATTCAACAAGTTATCTGCTTTTTCTAATAAAGTGGTTAATGTGTAATATATTGATTTAGAGTGTAAATCATTCAATCTAATATTGCTTTAAATATTTCTCAGTTAATTCTGCGGTTTTGAGTTTATTTAAAATACATTTCGGGTAGTATCGTGCCCCATGAATATTGAAAAAGTAGAACTGTATACCGACGGTGCTTGCCGCGGCAACCCAGGCCCCGGTGGCTGGGGTGTGTGGCTGCGATTTGGCGAACACGATAAAGAATTATTTGGCGGTGAAAATAATACCACCAATAACCGCATGGAGTTAATGGCCGCGATTCAGGGTTTGGAATCTTTAAATCGCCCCTGTGAGTTGGTGCTTTACACCGACTCAAAATATGTGATGCAGGGCATTACCGAGTGGATTCAAAACTGGAAGAAAAAAGGCTGGAAAACCGCCGCCAAAAAACCGGTAAAAAATGTCGATTTGTGGAAGCGCCTAGATGAAGCCAGAAAGCCACATCAAGTTGATTGGCAATGGATAAAAGGCCATGTGGGACACGAGGGCAATGAGAAAGCAGATGAGTTGGCGAACAAAGGCGTAGACAGCCTGTGAATTAATTCGAATCGACAGAGAATTTTTTAAAATGAGACAAATCGTACTAGATACAGAAACCACTGGTTTAGAGCCTAAGCAGGGCCACCGCATTATTGAAATTGGTTGTGTGGAAATCATTAATCGTAAAATCACCGACAATACTTATCATCAATATATTCAGCCCGACCGAGAAAGTGATGAAGGTGCGTTTGAAGTACACGGTATCAGCACCGAATTTTTGGCTGATAAACCACGCTTTAGCGAAATTGTTGAAGACTTTATTCAATTTATAAACGGCGCAGAATTAATCATTCACAATGCGCCGTTCGATATTGGCTTTCTTGATAACGAGTTAGCCATGCTCGACCCTGTGTGGGGCAAGGTGAGCGATCACTGCATCATTACCGACAGTTTGGTAATGGCACGTAAGAAACATCCTGGGCAAAAAAATAATTTAGATATTTTGTGTAAACGCTACGAAGTGAATAATGCGCGGCGCGAGTTGCACGGCGCGTTATTAGACTCGGAATTATTGGCAGAAGTTTTTTTACGCATGACGGGTGGTCAGGAAATGCTAGCGCTGGGCAGCGCGGCGGGTGGCGATGATGCCAACGGCGCGAGTAATGTGAGCCCGATTAAACGCTTGGATAGTAATCGGCCACCGATTAATGTGATTCGCGCAAATGTGGATGAATTGGAATTGCATCGCGGCAGGCTGGATGCGTTAGGGGAGGAGTGTGTTTGGGATAAATAGAAGCGACTAATGCTTGCTTCGCGTCGCGTTTGTTTTCGTCAGCTAAAGCTGACTCCTACAAAAATATTCATTACATAAATGTAGGAGCAACCTTTAGGTCGCGACCTAATTAATAATATTTCTAAACTTCCTCTCTCAAAATCTTCGCAATTCTCACGAATGTATAACATTGGCAGCAAAGTGAGGTTATGCCCTGAACCTATCCGCTATACTTAAGTCAATAAGGTACATTAGCGTAACCCCCTTCGAGTATTCAAATATGAGCATCATTATTAAATCTGCATCAAAGCAGAATATCAAATCGTCAGAAATCACCTCTGAAACTGATTACTTTAACCGCCGAGAATTTATTAAAAAGTCGGGTATTTTAGTTGGCGCGAGTTGGGCGGGTGGTTTAAGTTTACCTGCTTCGGCTAAATCATCTGAATATGGAAATGATTTTTCCAATCTTAAAAAAACACCTTATGGCAAAGGCGAAAAACTCACCTCGTTTAAAGATGCCACAACCTACAATAATTTTTATGAATTTGGCACGGGAAAAAAAGATCCGGCCAAAAATGCCACGCAGTTTAAAACCGATCCGTGGTCAATTACGGTGGCGGGTGAAGCCAATAAAACCGGTACCTTTCATTTAGAAGATATTTTAAAACACGCGCAAATCGAAGAACGCATTTATCGATTTAGGTGTGTTGAAGCTTGGTCGATGGTGGTGCCTTGGGTGGGGTTTTCATTGGCAGATATGCTGAAGCGTTTTGGGCCAACATCCAAAGCTAAGTATGTGCAGTTTGATACACTTTTTGATCCGCAACAAATGCCCGGCCAAAAGCGCCGTGTTTTAGACTGGCCCTATCGTGATGGTTTGCGCATCGATGAAGCTATGAATCCATTAGCTTTTATGGCGGTGGGTTTGTATGGGCATGATATGCCGAATCAAAATGGCGCGCCCATTCGGTTGGTGATTCCGTGGAAGTATGGATTTAAAAATATTAAATCCATTGTCAAAATTACATTTATGGAACATGAGCCAGTTTGTACTTGGAATGTTACTGCGCCCAAAGAATATGGTTTTTATTCGAATGTTAATCCGTTGGTAGATCATCCACGATGGAGCCAAGCAACGGAGCGGGTACTGGGGTCTAATTTTTGGGAGCCGAAAGCAAAAACGAAAATTTATAACGGTTATGGTGAGCAGGTTGCACATTTATATAAAGGCATGAATTTACGAAAATATTTTTAGCGCCTAATGATATTGTTTGTGCGAATAAATACCCATTATAAAAGTGAGATGTTTTGGAATTAATATTAAATAGCGGTTGGTGTATGCAAATAAAAGAAAAAATATTTAGTGCCAGTTTTTTAAAGCCGCTAATATTTATTTTATGTTTGTTGCCTTTTACATTATTAATCCTAAATGCAATCAATAATAATTTAGGCCCTAATCCAGCAGAAGAAATGATTCGCACCTTGGGTAATTGGGGAATCTATTTTTTACTGATTGGCTTAAGCATTTCACCCGCCAGAAAAGTGTTCAAACTAAACTGGCTAATTCGCTATCGCAGAATGATTGGCCTGTTCACATTCTTTTATGTCAGCCTGCATTTTTTAAGTTATATCTGGTTCGATCAATTTTTTAATGTTGATGAAATTATAAAAGATATAATTAAACGCCCGTTTATTACCATTGGTTTTATTTGTTATTTATTATTAGTACCATTAGCGTTTACGTCAACCAATGGCATGATGAAACGCTTAAAGAAAAACTGGGGGCGTTTGCATAAACTGGTTTATCTGGTTTCTATGCTGGCACTGTTGCATTATTTTATGATGATTAAAGCCGACTATTTAGTGCCGAGTGTGTTGTTAGTTATTTTGAGTTTGTTGCTTGGGTATAGAGTGGTTTTAAAATTTAAAATTTAAAAGGTAAAAGCTGTTGCCCGCTAATGAACGCAAATATTACTGGTTTATGCGCCTGTGGTGCATAATGCCTTAAAGTTTTTTATTAGCGTGTATTTGCGTTCATTAGCGCAAAAATGCTTTTAGTGTTTACCCAAAAAACGCCACCCAGCTAAACCGTTCCCAAGTCCAATACAGCCCAGTCAGCGCAATCAACACCGACCCCGGCACCGTAACAAATTTATGAAAATGTAGTGGGTTTTTAAACCAATAAGTAATTCCAAAATACGCCACCACTAAAATCGCCAGTTGCCCAATTTCAACACCAATATTAAAACTAATGAGTGCCGTCGCAAATGAGCTTTGTGGTAATCCAAACTCGGCCAGCACGCTAGCAAAACCTAAGCCGTGTAATAAGCCAAAGGCAAATACCAATGCCAGCCGACTATTTTTTAATTTATGCGCAAATAAATTTTCAATGCCAAGGTAGGCTATTGAAAGTGCAATTAAGGGTTCAACAATACTGGCGGGCAAACTAATTACATTAAACATCGCCAAACTTAAGGTAATAGAATGGGCGAAGGTGAACATGGTGGCTTGCCAAGCGAGAGTTTTTAATTTCATGCTGAGCAAAAAAATACCGATGATGAAGAGAATGTGATCTAAGCCTTTTGGAATAATGTGATCAAATCCTGCAACCATGTAATCGCTAACCACTTCAAATGTGCTGGGCTCGATAAAAATTTCGGTGAGTGAAAAAGCTTCGCTGGGCTGGTCATTGCGAATCCATTGCCAGCGCGACCAATGCCATTTTTCATTAATCTCATCAACTTGCCTAACTCGCACCGCATTGTCGGAAAAGCGTGCAGGGTAGTACCAGCTGAGTTGTTTGGCGTGCTGAGAAATTTTACCTTCTAAAATAATAATGCTGGTTCGGGGTACTTTGGTGTAGCCCGGCTCGGGAATTTGAACATCGATAATTTCAAAATCAACTTGTTGTTGATCAAACGTCAGTTGAATATCTTTATGTAGCTCAGCTTCAAATGCAGTAAATTTTTTTCTGAGCTGTGGTGATTGCAACACTCTAAGCTCATCATAAGCTTCGGCATTTGGGGCATCTTGGGTATTTTTATAGTCTGAATTAATGCCGGTAATCATGGCTTCAATGCTGGCGCGTAGCTCAACACGGTAGCGTCCATCCGCATAAACGCTTATTTCAACTAATGCGGGTTTAACGATATCAGCAGTGCTATACTGCGCGGCAAATAGCGCTGATAGAATATAGACGGCAATTGCAAAATGCATTTTGCAGATTGCAAATTGAACGATTTTTATTTTACTAAGCATTTGAAAAGTCTAGAAATATTGGTTATTATTGGCGCACAAATTATAAGCATTCAATGCATCATTACAATACCCATGTAAATATAAGTGGGTATGTTTTCTTCACACGGATTTTAGCGTTCGATTTTATTGTAACCACCATACAAATTTTAGGTGATAAAAAACCATGCCATTTTTAAATAGACGTACGTTTCTGAAAATAATGGGCGCCGCTGCAGCTACTGCAACCTTGCCTCCACTGAGTGGGTGTTCTGATCAGCCCAGCTCCGTTCCCGTTGCCGCAATGCCGCAATCTAACGGTGCTGCTATGCCCGCAGGCTTTTATGATTTACCCATGAAAGGTAATGTGCGTCTTTTGCATATCACCGATGTTCATGGTCAGTTAAATCCAGTTTACTTCAGAGAACCGAATGTTAATTTAGGCGTGGGTGAGGCTTATGGTCGTCCACCACATTTAGTTGGAAATAAATTATTAACCGCCATGGGTTATGGCCCAGATTCAATTGAATCTTATGCTTACACCTATTTAGATTTCCAGAAAGCCGCAGAACATTACGGTAAAACCGGTGGCTTCGCGCAAATTAAAACTTTATTAAATCAACTGCGAGATACCGCAGGTGGCAAGCAAAATACCATCACCATTGATGGCGGTGATTTATGGCAGGGTTCAGGCACATCATTGTGGAGCCGTGGCATCGATATGGTTGAAGCCTCAAATATTTTAGGTTTAGACGTAATGGTGGGGCATTGGGAATTCACTTATAAAGAAGATGAAGTGCTTAGCAATGTCGCCTTATTTAAAGGTGACTTCATTGGCCAAAACGTGCGCGTTAAAGATGACTCAATGTTTGGTGATGAATACCCAGCCCTAGTTGAAAAATTTGATGGCAGTGGTTTATATGATGAAGACACCGGCCATGCTTTTCGCCCTTATGTCATAAAAGAAATTAACGGCGCACGTATTTGTATTGTGGGCCAAGCATTTCCAAGAACCGCGAATGCTAATCCACAAGAATTTTTCCCAGACTGGTCATTCGGTTTGCGCGAAGATGACATGATTGAATTAGTTAAAAATATTAAAGCCGATGAAAAGCCCGATGCCATTGTATTGTTATCTCACAACGGCATGGATGTAGACATTAAAATGGCAGAGCGTGTGCCAGGTTTAAATGCCGTGTTCGGCGGCCATACCCATGATGGTATTCCCAAACCCATTAAAGTTAAAAATATAGACGGTGGAACTTGCCTAGTAACCAATGCAGGCTCAAACGGTAAGTTTGTTGGCGTAATGGATTTTGATATTCAGAACGGCGAAGTTAAATCCATGGATTATAAAATGCTGCCGGTTATTAGCAATTGGATTTCGGCGGATAAAGAAATGCAGGCCTATTTAGATCAATTGGGTGAAACGGTTTACGATAAAAATATTGTGGAAAGTCGCGCACAAAAATATTTTTATAACGAAGGCCGCGTAGGTAAAACCTATAAAGAAATTTTAAGTGAGAAGCTCGCCATTGCCGATCGATTATTATATCGCCGTGGTAATTTCATGGGCACTTGGGATCAAATTTTATGTAATGCATTAATTGAAGAATATAATGCAGATGTGTCTATGTCGGCGGGTGTGCGTTGGGGTACTTCAACACTCAAAGGCGACTGGATTACGATGGAAGATGTAATGACCCAGTGTGCTATTACTTACGGTGAAACCTATGTAAGTGAAATGACAGGCCGTGATTTGTTGCGTATTTTAGAAGGCGTAGCCGATAACTTATTTGATGTAGACCCGTATTTACAATCCGGTGGCGACATGGTGCGTATTGGCGGCATGGATTATACAATTGATCCTGCAAAGCCTTTATATCAGCGTATTACCAATGCGAAGTTAGATAATGGTCACGTTATCGACCCAGAGCAAACGTATAAAGTGGCCGGTTGGGCATCGGTGGGCAAAGCGCCTGATGGTCGTTTAATGTGGGATGTTGTGCGGGATTATATTGTGAAAAATCGTGGTAAAGATAATGTGTTGAATTTGCCTAAAATTAATCACCCAACTTTAATTGGTGTTAAAGAAAATCCAGGTATTGCGGATTACCCAGGTAAGATTTCCTAGCCTTATCAGCTCCTACAGACAAACAAAAAGGCCCCCTCTAATTTTTAGAGGGGGCCTTTTTGTTTGCATTAGTTATCGGCACAATAAAATTTACATGATTTATTGGCATCCAATAAACAGGTTTCGAGCTTTCTAATGCAGCCGGCAGTACAAGACTTTAAATCATTTTCTTCAGTATATAAATTGGCTTTACAAGTGGCATTGCAGGTTTTATTTATGCGGCTACAGTCATAGCCTTGCACACAAGATTTACAGCCTGCTGATAATTCATTCACCGAGGTGCCGGCAGATGCAACTGGGGCCAGTGCGAAAAAAAATAAAAATAAACCGATGGTGTAAAAAAGTTTAATACTAAATTTCATTGGGGGTTCCTTTGTTTTTATGGATTAATAATAGATTATAATTTTTAAAAAAACAGCTTATTACTTATGAGGTTATTATTTAAATGCAATTTTCACCGCCTTTAATAAAAGGCAAATTAATTAAGCGTTACAAACGTTTTTTAGCCGATATTATTTTAGACAGCGGCGAGGAAATTACCGCGCATTGTGCCAATACCGGCGCAATGACTGGTTGCATGCCAACAGGGGCAAATGTGTGGTTAAGTGTGTCGGATAATCCTAAGCGTAAATACCCGCATAGCTGGCAATTGGTTGAAGTTGCGCCAAATACATTAGCCTGCATTAATACCGGCTTAACCAATAAATTAGCCCATGAAGCGCTATTAAATAATCAAATAAAAGAACTTAGTAACTTTGATAATTGTCGCAGTGAAGTGCCTTATGGTGATGAAGGTAGCCGCGTTGATTTTGTGTTGGCGTTTGCGGAAAAATCGGTTTATGTGGAAGTAAAGCATGTCACCTTAAGTACCGAAGCGGGGGTGGGCAGTTTTCCTGATGCGGTAACTAAACGCGGCCAAAAACATTTGCGTGAGTTAATTCAACAAGTTAAATGTGGTGATCGAGCCGTTCTGCTGTTTATAATCATGCGCACTGATGTTAACCTTGTGGCCCCAGCGGATGCGATCGATGCTGAATATGGATATTTATTAAGAAAAGCCGTTAAGGAAGGGGTGGAAGTAATTGCATACGGGGCCAACATAGAGCCGACTGGATTAAAAATAAATCGGGCAATTCCGATAAAATTATAAAATGTACAAACAATGGCATAACCAAATGGTTATTTTTTTTGATTAAAATGTTAAGAACCCCTCACTAATATGTTTAGACCGAAAGAGCTTTATATCGGCCTTAGATACACAGGCGCCAAACGCCGTAATGGATTTGTGTCATTTATCGCTTTAATTTCTATGTTGGGCATTGCCCTTGGCGTAGCCGCTTTAATTGTTGTGTTATCCGTAATGAATGGCTTTGGCAAAGAATTACGTGAACGCACATTGGGCATGACCGCCCATGCCACCGTCACCGGCCAAGACGGTAAGCTCAGCGACTGGCAATCTATTCAAATTAAAGTGGCCAAACATTCTAGTGTGATTGGCTCCGCACCCTTCACCAATAAAGAAGCCATGTTGAGTAATCGCAACCGAGTTAGTGGCGCGATTATTCGCGGCGTATTACCCGAGCAGGAAAATGGCGTATCAGAAATTGGCGATAAAATGGTCTCGGGCAGGCTAAGCGATTTAAAAGCCGGCCGCTTCGGTATTATTTTAGGTAAAGAGTTGGCCAATGCCATGGGCGTGTTTGAAGGTGAAAAAATTACCGTTATTACACCGCAAGCCAATGTTACCCCCGTTGGCGTCATGCCACGCTTGCGCCGCTTTACGGTGGTGGGTGTATTTGAAGCTGGCATGCACCAGTTCGATCGTTCGATGGCCATTATTCATATACAAGATGCTCAAAAATTATTCAGCATGGGCGATAAAGTAGATGGGGTTCGGCTTAAACTTGACGATATGTTTAGCGCCTATGAAGTCACCCATGAATTAGATCAACAGATTGGCGAAGACTACTGGGTGCGCGACTGGACCAAAATGCACAGCAATTTATTCAAAGCCTTAAAAACTGAAAAAGTCGTGATGTTTATTATTTTATTGCTAATTGTCGCCGTCGCCGCTTTTAATATTATTTCAACACTGGTGATGACGGTAAATGACAAGCAAGCCGACATCGCCATTTTACGCACCATCGGCATGACCCCCACCAGCTTAATGTGGGTGTTTATTGTGCAGGGTGTGGTGATTGGTTTAGTGGGTACAAGTTTGGGTGTTGCTTTGGGCGTGCCGGTTGCGCTGAATGTAAATGACATAGTGGGCTTTTTTGAAGGCCTAATGAATACTAAATTTTTACCCGCCGATGTTTATTATATTACCGAGTTAAAATCAGATTTACATTTGTCCGATGTTTTAACTTACGCGGCATCGGCTTTTGGCTTATCTGTGCTGGCCACCATTTATCCCGCATATCGTGCTGCCAAAATTCAGCCCGCCGATGCGTTGAGGTATGAGTAATGTCAGTGCTAGATGATTTTACCGAGTCGCAAATATTCCCCATGGGAACAGGTTCTCCTATTGTGATGGAAGCCATTGATTTATGCATGACCTTTAATGAAGGTGGCGGCAATAAACTCGAAATTATAAAAAATATTAATCTCAGAATAAAAGCCGGTGAAAAGGTTGCCATCGTGGGTGCATCGGGTTCTGGCAAAAGTACGTTATTGCATTTGCTGGGAGGCTTAGATAAGCCAACATCGGGGCAGGTGTTTATTAATGATAAAGATTTGCTCGGCATGTCTGAAAAAGAGCGGTGTCGAGTGCGTAATAATTATTTAGGGTTTGTGTATCAATTTCATCATTTGTTAGCCGAGTTTAGTGCCGAAGAAAATGTTGCCATGCCCGCTTTAATTCGTGGCACGAGCCCATCGCAGGCAATTAGCAAAGCAGGGATGCTGCTGGATAAAGTTGGCATGACTCGTCGTCTCTATCATAAACCCGCCGAACTCTCCGGCGGTGAACGTCAGCGTGCGGCTATTGCCCGCGCGGTTATTAATGAGCCGCGTTGTATTTGTGCAGATGAACCTACCGGTAATTTAGATAAAAATACCGCAGAGCAAGTGATTCAAGTATTGCTGCGCTTAAATAAAGAATTTGGCACTAGCTTAATTGTGGTAACCCACGATATGGAATTGGCGAAAAAAATGGACACGATTTACACTATTGAAGACGGTCACCTAACGGCGCTTTAGCAAATTAAAATGTCAATTGGTTGCGTCGTAATTAATTTAATTTATTAACCACACTTATGTCGAACAAATCTAAATCATCGTCATTTATGTCTAAACCGCTTAACGAGCGCTCGCAATATTTATTAAAAACGTTAATTAATTGTTATGTTGATGAAGGTGCGCCGGTCGGCTCAAAAACCCTTGCGGAAACCGCGGGTTTAAATATCTCCACTGCCACCATTCGCAATGTAATGGCTAACCTTGATTCAATGGGATTAGTGTCTGCGCCGCATACTTCAGCAGGGCGTGTGCCAACCAATATGGGCTTTCGCATGTATGTGGATTCAATGTTGGAATTCAGCCCCATTGAAGCCGCCATTACTAAAAAATTACAGCACCAGCTAAATTCAGATCAGGATAAAGACACGCTGATTAATATGGCAAATAATTTGCTGTCGGATATCACTCAAATGGCAGGGGTTATTACCTTGCCAAAAAGCGGCCAGTTAAATTTACGCCGCATTGAATTTTTGCCGCTACCCGATAAAAAAATATTGGCGATTTTAGTGGTTAATGAAAAAGACGTGCAAAATCGCATTGTGCATGTGGATAAAGATTACACCCAAGATGAGTTAATTAAAGTATCGAATTATTTAAACCAGCACTTTATGGGAAAAGATATTTTTCAGATTCGCGCATTGCTGGTCAAAGAAATGCACGGCGCCAGAACCCAAGTGGATGCTTTAATGGCCGCCGCGGTGAACCTCGCCGACCAAGCACTAAAACCCGATGAAGAAAATGAAAGTTATCGTTTGCAGGGGCAATCGAATTTAATTCGCTTTAATGAAAATGATAATGCATTGCAGCTGCAACAGCTATTTCAAGTGTTTCAAAATAAACGCGATATGTTGGGGTTATTAGACCGCTGCATTCAAGCCGATGACATGCAGGTGTTTATTGGCTCAGAAGCGGGTATTGATGGGTTGGAAGATTTTAGTGTGATATCGGTGCCTTATGGCACCAAAGAACAAACGCTGGGCGTGCTTGGGGTGATTGGCCCAACGCGCATGGAATATAGCAAAGTGATATCGGCGGTGGATATTACGGCACGGTTTTTGAGTTTGGCGTTGGGGGCTGAGAACAAGTGATTTTTTGTTGATGTGTTTATAAAGAAAAAGAAAACGCAAATGAACGTGAATAACCGCAAAAGACGCAAATAAAACAACGGGCTTGATGTGAGCATAGGTTTGATCGTGCACGTACATTACTTTAATTATGGCGTTCTTTCGCGTTGTCCTTTTCTTTTGATTCTAAACTTCCCCTTGAATCCCAAACGAATATCCCCATATTGCAATCAGACCTAAATTTTGATGGAGAACGACAATGTCAAACGAGGAAATCCTCGATAAGAAACAACAAAATGAAGCGGTAGAAGGCGAAGTGCTTTCGGCGCAAGAATCGGTTGAAGATACTAAAGCAGCCGTTGAAGAGTCAGACGGTGAAGCGTTGTCTGCTGAGCAGATGATTGAAAAGTTAGAAGCAGCAGAGAAAAAGGCCACTGAAAACTGGGATCAATTGCTACGCACTAAAGCGGAGATGGATAACATTCGTCGTCGCACCCAAAAAGATTTAGAAAATGCACACAAGTTTGCATTGGAAAAATTCATTTCAGAAATGTTGGCGGTTAAAGACAGTTTAGAGCTGGGTGTTAGTGCATCGCAGCAGGAAAATGCCTCAGTAGAAAATCTGCGTGAAGGCAGTGAAATGACATTGAGTATGTTGGCCGGTGTGTTTGAAAAATTCAATGTGGTGGAGCTCGATCCAGTGGGTGAAAAGTTTAACGCAGATCATCATCAAGCGATGTCTATGCAGCCCAGTGATGAGTATGAGCCGAATACGGTGATGGCGGTAATGCAAAAAGGTTACCTGTTAAATGATCGTTTGGTGCGCCCAGCGATGGTAATGGTGTCGAAGGCCGCTGAGTAAATGTAGATGCGAATAAATTCGCACCTTGTAAATAAGATACACATAAAGTATTGAAAAACAAAAACCTGCCCCTATTTAAGGGGTAAGTTAAAAATTAAGCATTTGGAGCAAAACATGGCAAAAATTATCGGCATCGATCTGGGCACAACTAACTCATGCGTCGCAATTATGGATGGTGATACACCGCGCATCATTGAAAACTCTGAGGGTGATCGCACTACTCCTTCAATCGTCGCGTTTGGTGAAGGCGATGAAGTGATGGTAGGGCAGTCTGCAAAACGTCAGGCGGTAACTAATCCAGAAAATACCTTATTCGCCGTTAAGCGTTTAATTGGACGTCGCTTCGATGAAGAAGTGGTGCAGCGTGATATTAAGCTAGTCCCTTATGAAATCATTAAAGCTGACAATGGCGATGCGTGGGTTACGGCTCGTGGTAACAAAATGGCGCCACCTGAAGTGGCTGCGCGTATTCTTCAAAAAATGAAGAAAACCGCCGAAGAATATTTGGGCGAAGAAGTCACCGAAGCGGTGGTAACTGTTCCGGCTTACTTTAATGATTCACAGCGCCAGGCAACAAAAGATGCAGGTAAAATCGCCGGCCTCGAAGTTAAGCGTATTATTAATGAGCCAACCGCAGCGGCACTGGCCTACGGTATGGATAAAAAGCTCAAAGGTGATTCGACTATTGCAGTATACGATTTAGGTGGCGGTACATTCGATGTATCTATTATCGAAATTGCAGAAATCGACGGCGAGCACCAGTTTGAAGTGCTTGCAACCAACGGTGATACATTCCTTGGTGGTGAAGATTTCGATATGCGTTTGATCGATTATCTGTCAGATGAATTTAAGAAAGACACCGGCATGGATTTACACAACGATCCACTCGCATTGCAGCGTTTGAAAGAAGCCGCAGAAAAAGCAAAAATTGAACTGTCTAACAGCGCACAAACTGATGTGAACCTACCTTACATTACCGCTGATGCATCTGGCCCTAAACACCTTAACTTAAAACTGACTCGTGCAAAGCTTGAGTCATTAGTTGAAGATTTGGTTGAGCGTACGATTGCACCGTGTAAAACAGCATTGTCTGATGCGGGTTTGAATGTTGGCGAAATCAACGATGTTATTTTGGTTGGTGGTCAAAGCCGTATGCCAATGGTTCAGGAAGCGGTTAAAAACTTCTTTGGCAAAGAAGCACGTAAGGATGTGAATCCAGATGAAGCGGTTGCCATGGGCGCGGCGATTCAAGGTGGTGTTTTAGGCGGCGATGTTAATGACATCTTGCTACTAGACGTTACACCTTTGTCATTGGGTATAGAAACCATGGGCGGCGTTATGACCAAACTGGTTGAGAAAAACACAACCATTCCAACCAAAGCAGCACAGGTTTTCTCTACTGCGGATGATAACCAGTCTGCGGTTACGGTTCACGTATTACAGGGTGAGCGTGAAATGGCAACAGGTAATAAGTCGCTAGGTCGTTTTGATTTGCAAGATATTCCACCCGCAGCGCGTGGCGTTCCTCAAATTGAAGTGTCTTTCGATATTGATGCAAACGGTATTTTAAATGTATCTGCAAAAGATAAAGCCACCGGCAAAGAGCAATCTATCGTGATTAAAGCCTCTTCAGGTTTATCTGATGAAGAAGTAGAAAACATGGTGAAAGATGCGGAAGCGCATGCGGAAGAAGATCACAAGATGAAGGAATTGGTTGAAGTGCGTAACACCGCTGACAACCTGATTCATGCCTCTGAGAAATCGCTGAAAGACTTGGGCGACCAAGTTGAAGACAGTGAAAAGACAGCGATTGAAGCAGCGATTACTGAATTGAAAGACGCGGTTGCCGGTGACGATAAAGAATTGATCGAAACTAAAACAACAGCGCTAACAGAAGCTGCGGGTAAGGTTGCTGAAAAAGCCTATGCAAAATCACAGGAAAAAGAAGGTGGTGCAGCGGAAGGTGGTGAACAGCCAGAAGCGTCAAAAGCGGCGGATGACGAAGTGGTTGACGCTGAGTTTGAAGAAGTGAAAGACGATAAAAAGTAATTTATTAAGATAGGCGTTTAGCCGTTATGCAATGCCTAGCTTTTTAGCTGGGCATTTTGTGTGTTTAAAGCGTTAAAAGCATTGTTGTCCGCAAATGAGCGCAAATGAACGCAAATGTTTTTAGGGTTATGTATGCGTCTGTGGCGCATAAACCTAATTTAAAGCTTTGGATTTTATTTGCGTTTATTTGCGTTCATTAGCGGACAAAATAAATAATAGAGACAATCAAGCATGTCAAAACGAGATTATTACGAAGTTTTAGGAATATCCAAAGACGCCAACGAAGCGGCTATTAAAAAAGCCTTTAAGCGTTTGGCGATGAAACATCATCCCGATAGAAATGTAGATAATTCAGAAGCCTCGGAAGTTAAATTTAAAGAAGGCAAAGAAGCTTACGATATTTTATCTGACCCACAAAAACGTGCGGCTTATGATCAATACGGCCACGCGGGTGTCGATTCATCTGCAGGTGGCGGTGCCGGCTACGGTGCAGGCGCAGGTAACTTCAGTGATGTTTTCGGTGATGTGTTTGGCGATATCTTTGGCGGTGGAGGCGGTGGTGGTCGTAGCCGCTCTTATCGTGGTTCCGATTTACGCTACAACATGGAATTAAATTTAGAAGACGCGGTTGCGGGCACTACTGTCAAAATTAAAATCCCAACATTAGTTGGTTGTAAAACTTGCTCGGGCAGTGGCGCTAAAAAAGGTTCATCGCCAACCACTTGTACAACTTGTGGTGGTACTGGCCAAGTTAGAATTCAACAAGGATTTTTCTCAGTTCAACAAACCTGTCCGCATTGTCATGGGCAGGGCAAAACTATTTCTGACCCTTGTGGTGATTGTCATGGGCAGGGGCGTATTGAAGAGCGCAAAACATTATCCGTAAAAGTGCCTGCGGGCGTGGATAATGGTGACCGTATTCGTTTATCCGGCGAAGGTGAAGCCGGTGAAAATGGCGGGCCATCCGGTGATTTATATGTGCAAATACACGTTAAATCACACACTATTTTTGAGCGAGATGGCAGTAACTTATTATGCAAAATGCCAATTAGTGTTGCAACGGCGGCACTCGGTGGTGAGCTTGAGGTGCCAACATTAAACGGTCGTGTTAAGCTTAAAATTCCTAGTGAAACGCAAACCGGCAGAATGTTTCGCTTAAAGGGTAAAGGCGTTAAGCCGGTGCGCGGTGGAATGGTTGGGGATTTGTTGTGTAAAGTGGTGATTGAAACACCGGTAAAATTAACCTCAAAACAAAAAGATTTATTACGTGAATTTGAAGAAAGCATTCATGGCGATAATAAAAATCATAATCCACAGGGCAGTAGTTGGGTGGATGGTATGAAAAAATTCTTTGACGATATGAAATTATAATGATTACACGAAGAAAATTACTGACAAGTTTAGTTGCTCTTAGCGCAAGTGTTTTTGGCGCACGCGCAGTGGCTTCTCAAAAGGCAGCAGACGAAGTCGGCGAGTTACGTTTTCCCGGTGATCCAACAGACCATAATGTGGTGTATCAATTTAATAAAGCCAGCGAAAAATATCACGACGGTGTATTGTTTTCAGCGGGCGAAATGTTACGCAAGTATGGTGACAATATTACCATTGTCGTCACCGCGTTTGGTGAAGGTATTCATATATTAGCGAAAACGCCTGAGCGACCTGTTTCAAAGAAAAATAAATTGATTGTGAAAAGTCTGGCAAGTTACGGGGTGAAATTTCATGCCTGCGGTAACACCATGGATACATTAGGTTGGGAAAAAGAGGACATGTATGATTTTGTAGAAATTATACAAGTGGGCGCATCAGATTTACTTGAATTGCAAGAGCAGGGTTATGCTTATATTAGTTTGTGATTCTATCGTGCAAAGGCCTCAGTTTATAAAAATAAAAATGTTTTAAAATTTTTCAAATATTACAGCACAAAAAATATCAGAGAATAAATATGTTAAGAATTGCCATTACCGGTGCTGCTGGGCGCATGGGAAAAACCTTAATCGAAGCTTGCAATCAAGCCGATGGATGCAGTGTTAATGCCGCCATCGAACGCCCAGGAATTAGTTTAATTGGCGCGGATGCGGGTGAGCTTGCCGGCGTTGGAAAATTAAATGTTCAACTAGTTGATGACGTTGCAAGTGTTGTTGATAGTTTCGATACATTAATCGATTTCACTTCAATTGAAACCACTTTAAATAATCTTGAAATTTGTAAAGCCAATAGCAAACATATTATTATCGGCACTACCGGTTTTAACGACGAACAAAAACAACTTATAAAAAATGCCGCAGAAAAAACCGCCGTGGTGTTTGCACCTAATATGAGTGTGGGTGTAAATCTGTGTTTAAAATTATTAGAAATGGCGGCCTCGGTATTAAATGAAGATTACGATATAGAAGTAATTGAAGCGCATCACCGCCACAAAGTCGATGCACCCTCCGGCACCGCATTACGCATGGGCGAAGTGGTGGCAGAAACATTAGGCCGCGATTTAAATGAATGCGCGGTGTATGGCCGAGAAGGTCACACCGGCGCACGCGAATCAGGCACCATTGGTTTTGAAACCATTCGTGCAGGTGATATTGTTGGTGAGCACACGGTAATGTTTGCCACCGAAGGTGAGCGAGTAGAAATTACGCATAAAGCCTCAAGCAGAATGACATTTGCAAAAGGGGCGGTGCGCGCAGCTAAATGGCTGCAGGGGAAAGACAAAGGATTGTATGATATGCAGGATGTTTTGGGGTTATAAAAATTAAAAAAAAGAAAACGCAAATGAACGCGAATAAACGTAAATATATGGTTTGTGCGCCTGCGGCGCACTACACCTAATTTTTTATGCTGTTGACTTTATTTGCGTTTTCTTTTTCTTTTAATATATTAAAAATATAAAAATATAAAAATATAAAAATATAAAAAGGTAAATTATGAAATTTGCATGTGTATTTCCGGGGCAGGGGTCTCAATCATTAGGCATGATGGCAGAATTAGCTGAAGATTATCCCGTTGTAAATGAACTATTTTCTAAAGCATCAAAAGTTTTAAAATATGATTTGTGGGAAATAGTACAGGAAGGCCCTGTAGAAGAATTAAACAAAACCGAAATCACCCAGCCTGCCATGTTAGTTGCAGGTGTGGCGGTGTATGAAATTTTAAAAAGTAAATTAGGTGAAGATGTTACGCCAGAAATTATGGCAGGCCATAGTTTAGGTGAGTACACCGCTTTAGTTTGTGCGGGTGCAATAGAGTTTGATGCTGCAGTAAAACTGGTTTCAAAACGAGGCAAATTAATGCAAGCAGCCGTGCCCGATGGTGTTGGTGCAATGGCGGCAATTTTGGGGTTGGATGATGCCGTTGTTTTAGAAATTTGTGAAATGTGCAGTGATGATAATTTTGCTGTGCAGGCGGTAAATTTTAATTCTCCTGGACAAATTGTAATTGCAGGCAATGTGCAAGCGGTTGAAACCGCCATGGCAATAGCAAAAGAAAAAGGTGCAAAGCGTGCATTGAAACTTCCGGTGAGTGTGCCATCACATTCTAGTTTAATGGCCGGTGCCGCTAAAAAATTAGCAACTTATTTAAAAGATGTAAAAATTAAAAAAGCCTCAACGCTGCCGGTTATTCAAAATGCTGCCGCCAGAAATTATACTAAACCTGTCGATGTTAAAAAGAATTTAGTTAAGCAATTACACAGCCCCGTTTTGTGGGTGGACAGTGTAAATAATTTAATTAAAGAAGGCGTAGATACCATTATTGAATGCGGGCCTGGTAAAGTGTTAATCGGTTTAAATAAACGCATTGATAAAGAAGTGGCGCATTATACGATTAATGATGTGGAAACTTTAGATAAAACGTTGGAAGAAATTTCTTCTTAAAAAACAATAAATTTTTAACTTTGTCATTTCAGCAAAAGCTGAAACCCAGTGGCTATAAATAGACATAAAACGCTGGGTGCTTGCCTTCGCAGGTATGACAAAAATAATATAGTTAAGGTCGTATTATGAACCTCGAAAACCAAATCGCACTCGTCACCGGTGCCAGCCGTGGCATTGGCAAAGCCATTGCAGAAACATTAGCTGCAGCCGGTGCAACCGTAATTGGGACTGCAACCTCCGATGGTGGTGCAGAAAAAATTACAGAATATCTCTCGTCAAAAGGCGGTAAAGGCATGTGCCTTGATGTTGCTGATGATGCATCAATTAAAGCTGTATTTGCCGCTATTAAAGAAGAATTCGGTGCGATCAGTATTCTGGTAAATAACGCCGGTATTACCCGCGACAATTTATTGATGATGATGAAAGATGATCAATGGAATGACATTATTCAAACTAATTTAACATCGATTTTTAAAATGTCGAAAGCGGTTGTTCGCCCAATGATGAAGGCTCGCAGTGGTCGCATTATCAATATTACTTCAGTGGTGGGCTTAACTGGTAATGCGGGGCAAACCAATTACTCGGCAGCGAAAGCTGGGGTTTTAGGTTTTACAAAATCACTGGCGCGTGAAATTGGCTCGCGCAATATTACGGTGAACTCAGTCGCCCCCGGTTTTATCGATACCGACATGACCCGCGAATTACCCGATGAGCAACGTGAAGCTTTAATTTCGCAAATACCCTTAAACAAATTGGGTGACCCGCAAGACATCGCAAATGCGGTGGCCTTTTTAGCATCCCCCGAAGCCAGTTACATTACCGGTGAAACGATTAATGTAAATGGTGGCATGTATATGCCGTAGTGTTTTGTTGCCTATGGATTAGAATTAAAAAGATAAAAGAAAACGTAAATGAACGCGAATAAAAAAATATCAGTAGAGTAAAATACGAAAGAACAGTGCAATAGGGTTAAGAAAACGGATCGTATAAAAAACTTAAAATCTTTGATGCTTTAGCTTGAGCAGTATTTTTTAGCGTGTATTTGCGTCCATTTGCGTGTATTTGCGTTTTCTTTTTCTTTTGAAGTTATTGATATTTACGTTATAAGTGGCTGATTTTGTAGAGATTTAGTATGAATCAAATAGATTAAAAAAACACTGGCAGTCTGTGGCGTTATTCTCTAAAATACCGCCCAGCTCGAACATATTCGTAATTAAGAGGAAAAATACATGAGCAGTGCAGAAGAACGCGTTCGCAAGATTGTTATAGAACAACTAGGCGTAAAAGAAGATGAAGTCACTAACACAGCTTCTTTTGTGGATGACCTTGGTGCAGATTCACTAGATACTGTTGAATTGGTAATGGCATTAGAAGAGGAATTTGAGTGTGAAATTCCTGATGAAGATGCTGAAAAAATTACTACCGTTCAGCAGGCACTGGATTACGTTAACGCTAACAGTTAATTAAATCCGATAAAAAGGGCAGGCATAGTGCCTGCCCTTTTTTTGTTTCTGGCTTTTATGTTTTATGCAAATATGAGCAAGCTAAAACTCAGCTAAATATTCAATTAACATTCTGGAGAATACTCTTGGCTAAACGTCGTGTAGTTGTTACCGGTTTAGGTATCGTTTCACCTGTAGGCAATAATCTTAAATCTTCATGGGATAATATTCTTGCGGGTAAAAGTGGTATTTCATTAATCACAGAGTTTGATACAACAGACCAAGCGGTTAAATTTGCTGGCACTGTAAAAGACTTTGATGCTTCTGAGTTTATTCCCAAAAAAGATTTGAAAAAAATGGATACCTTTATCCATTACGGTATTGCGGCATCTGATGAAGCAATAAAAGATTCGGGCCTTGAAATTACCGAAGAAAATGCTGAGCGAATTGGTGTGGCGGTGGGCTCTGGCATCGGCGGCTTACCGATGATTGAAAAAAATAAAGACGCAATGGAAAAGGGTGGCCCAAGAAGAATTTCACCTTTTTTAATCCCGGGCTCAATCATCAATATGATCTCCGGCAATCTATCGATTAAGTATGGCATTAAAGGCCCAAACATCGCATTAGTAACGGCCTGCACAACCGGTACTCACAGCATTGGCATGGCTGCTCGTATGATCGCTTATGGCGATGCAGATGTAATGGTTGCCGGTGGTGCAGAAAAAGCCTGCTCACCTTTAGGTATTGGTGGTTTTGCATCGGCACGTGCGCTTTCGCGCAACAATGATAATTATGCAGAAGCCAGCCGCCCTTGGGATAAAGACCGTGATGGTTTTGTTTTAGGTGATGGTGCAGGTGTTTTAATTCTTGAAGAATACGAACATGCTAAAGCGCGTGGCGCAAAAATATATTGCGAAATGGCAGGCTTTGGTATGAGTGGCGATGCTTATCACATGACCAGCCCATCCGAAGGTGGCGAAGGTGCCGCACGTTGCATGATAAATGCCATTAAAGATGCCGGCCTTAATAAGGAAGATGTTGATTTTATTAATGCCCACGGCACTTCAACACCGGCGGGTGATGTAGCAGAAACCATGGCTATGAAAGCTGCCTTTGGTGATTATGCAAAATCTTTAGCCGTTACTTCAACAAAATCGATGACGGGCCATTTACTCGGTGCAGCAGGTGGAATTGAAGCGGTATTCAGTGTGATGAGTTTGCATGATCAGGTCGCATCTCCGACAATCAATTTAGATAACCCAGACGCAGAATGTGATTTAGATTTTGTGCCAAACACCGCGCGCGATATGAAAATGGATGTGGTGCTGTCTAACTCATTTGGGTTTGGTGGTACTAATGGTACAGTGTTATTTAAAAAGATTTAAAACATATAAATCATTTTCCACAATAAACGCGAATTTACGCCAATCGTTAATTCGTCATCCCCGAGTGCTTCTATCGGGGATCCAGTGTCTTTAATTAAGTCATTCAAAGTCGCTAGATTCCCGATAGAATCACTCGGGAATGACAAGCAAGTGTAATACTTAATGTCCAGTTCATTAATCACTCAAGCTTTAAAGAGCCAGCCCAACTTACTTGCACTTCACGCCAGTAATCCCGAGCGCTATCCACATTTATTAACCAGCAATACATCTGCTATTAATGCCGAAAATAATAATGAACTTGCGCGCTACGATATTTTATTTGCCTGCCCACAACAAACGATTGAAAGTTACACTAATGATTTTTTAGAGCAATTAGATCTTGCGTGGCAAGCAGAAAAACAGTCTATAGAAATACAGGCAATAGAAAAAACAGACTTACCGTTTAGCGGTGGCTGGTTTTTATATTTGGGTTACGAGTTAGCACAACAAATTGAAAGCGGTTTAAATTTACCCGCTGCAGAAGATGGTTTCCCCGTCGCATTTGCAACACGTTTTCCCGCCGCGATAATTATAGATTCACATAAACAGCAGGCATCTATTGTGTGTGAGTCAAAATATAAAACCTGCATAAAACAAATTGAAGAAGATTTATTAACTGAATTTTCAACTGATAAAAATCAACAATCATTTAATATAAAAAATATTCAGGAAGATAATGAGAATGCTTATCTTCAACAATTAGAAAAACTGCATCAATATATTGTTGATGGCGATGTGTTTCAGGTGAATTTATCACGCTGCTGGAAAACGCAGTTAGATTCAAATGCAATCACTCATGCGAGTTTGTATCATCAATTAAGCCAGTCTAATCCTGGGCCGTTTAATGCACTGGTTACTTTGGGTGATAAAGCCATTATCAGCTCATCGCCAGAGCGTTTAATTAAAGTAAAAGATGGCTACTTACAAACGCGCCCGATTGCCGGAACGCGGCCACGCTCTGCTGATAATATGACCGATAGCGATTTATCCAAAGAATTATTGGCACACCCTAAAGAGCGCTCCGAGCACATTATGCTAATCGATTTAGAGCGCAATGACATGGGCCGAGTGTGCAAACCCGGCAGCATTGAAGTAAATGAATTAATGGTGCTGGAAAGTTATCAGCATGTGCATCATATTGTGTCGAATGTGCGTGGGCAGTTGCGTGAAGATGTGAGCCCCGGAGAATTAATCGCAGCGGTATTTCCCGGCGGCACCATAACCGGTTGCCCGAAAGTACGCTGCATGGAAATACTGGCAGAGTTAGAGCAGGTGGGGCGAGGTGCATACACCGGTTCGCTCGGCTATTTAAATCACGATGGCAGCATGGATTTAAATATCTTAATTCGCACCATTACCCGTCACGCTAAAAACCTGCAATTTCGTGCGGGTGGTGGCATAGTGGTTGACTCCGATCCACAAAACGAATTAAATGAAACGCGCGCAAAAGCAAAGGGATTATTACATGCACTACAGGCAGGGAACCGATGAAAAAAATATTGATTAATGGCGTAGAAAATACATCCATTGATGTGCGCGACAGAGGCTTTCAATACGGCGATGGTTTATTTGAAACTATTGCGTATAAAAATAATAAACTGCAATTTTGGGATGAACACTTAGCGCGTTTGCAAAAAGGCTGTGAGCGATTATCGCTTAATGTTGTCGATGAAAGTTTATGGCTAGCCGATATAAAAAAATTACAGCTCAATGAAGATGCGGTAATTAAATTAATAATCAGTCGAGGTGTTTCAGGGCGAGGTTATGTTTATACTGGCGGTGATAGTGTTACCCGCGTCACAGCATCTTATGTAATGCCCAATTACCCTCAGTCAAACGCGCAGGGTATAAAAGCAGTTATTTGTAAAACGCCTATCTCCATTAGCTCTGCATTGGCTGGCATTAAACATTTAAATCGCTTAGATAATGTGCTCGCCAGAAATGAATGGCATAGTAGTGATATTGCCGAAGGATTTATGTTTGATAATCTGGGGCATATTATTGAAGGCACCATGAGCAATGTGTTTTGTGTGCTGGGTGATGAATTATACACACCTGCTTTAGAGCAATGTGGCATAAAAGGTGTGATGCGCCAACAAGTAATTGAGCTTGCTCAATCACTAAAAATACCGGTAAATATTGTTGATATTAGTAAACAGAATTTTTTGCAGATGGATGCGGTGTTTATTACCAATAGTTTAATCGGAATTTGGCCGGTGACAGAATTACAAAATACACAGTTTCAACACTCAGAAATAGTTACACGCTTACAGGCTAAGTTATAGTAGGAGTTAGCTTTAGCTAACGATATAAAAAGCGATGCAAAGCGAGCCATAAACTTCGCCAGCTAAAGCAAGCTCCTACAAAAAATATAAAGCATATTAGTTCAACTGAAAACATTTAAGAGGGTATAAAAGAAAACGCAAATAAACGCAAATAAACGCAAATAAACGCTAAAGTTAATTTGTATTTATTGAAAGTTTTTAGCCTAACTTTTTTAACATAAATGATTAAAAAATTAATCGGACTATTTATTATTATTTCAGTTGCAGTCGCAGCTGATTTTTATTTTTTCTTAAATAAACCTATCGGGATTTCTGCAGAGCAAATTTATAATTTCAAACCCGGCACCAGTGTATCTGCATTGGCCTATGATTTAGAAAAGAAAAAAATTATTTCTAATCGCATGTACTTTTCAGTATGGGCACGCATGACGGGCAGCGCCCGAAAACTCAAAGCGGGTGAATATCAACTCACGCCTAATTTATCAACACTGCAACTGTTTAGTTTGTTTCAAAAAGGTAAAGTACGTTTATATAGTTTAACGCTGGTGGAAGGTTTAAATTTTAAACAGATGATGCAACAGCTAAGAAAATCTAAATACCTAACTCATCATTTACTTGAAATGAATAACGAGCAAATCATGCAAAAAATTGGGCGGGCAGGTGAGCACCCCGAAGGGCGATTTTTCCCCGATACTTATCTTTTTCCAAAAGGCTTAAGCGATATTGATTTATTAAAAAAGGCCTACAATGAAATGCAAAAACGTTTAGATGTGGCGTGGAAAAAACGAGATAAAAATTTGCCATTAAAAACCGCTTATGAAGCCTTAACTCTCGCATCGATTGTTGAAAAAGAAAGTGCCATTGCCGAAGAGCGCACCCGCATTGCCGGTGTGTTTGTTAATCGCTTACGCAAAGGCATGCGCTTGCAAACCGACCCAACGGTTATTTATGGTATTGGCGATAAATACAAAGGCAATATTCGTTATAAACATTTACGCACCGATACTCCGTATAATACTTATACGCGCAAAGGTTTGCCGCCAACACCAATAGCGATGCCGGGGCAGGGCGCATTAGATGCGGTGAGTCACCCAGACACCACCGAGTATTTATATTTTGTGGCGATGTCAGATAAATCGGGCCGACATATTTTTTCTACCAATTTAAAAGATCACGAACATGCGGTCGATATTCATCAACGTAAAAAGAAATCGAAAAAATGACTAAGCCCTTATTTATTACGTTAGAAGGTTGCGAAGGTGTCGGTAAAACCTCAAATATGGAATTTATAAAATCCATATTAAAACAAAAAAATATCGATTTTATCGAAACCCGCGAACCGGGTGGCACAGCATTGGGCGAAGCCTTGCGCGGCATGTTACTCGGTGAAGATTTTAAAGGCATGGCAGATGATACCGAATTAATGTTGATGTTTGCCTCTCGCGCCGAGCATGTCGCACAAATAATTAAACCCGCACTAGCAAAAGGCCAGTGGGTATTATGCGATCGTTTTACCGATGCCACTTATGCCTATCAAGGTGGTGGCCGACAATTAGATGTGTCGCGCATTGCCAAATTAGAAAATTGGGTGCTGGGGGATTTACGTCCAGATTTAACACTGTTGCTTGATGCGCCAATAGCCGTCGGTCGAGAACGTGCGGGCAAACGCAGCACACCAGATCGTTTTGAGCAGGAGCTGGATGATTTTTTTAATCGAGTAAGAGAGGCTTATCTGGCTCGCGCAAAAGCCGAACCGCAACGCATGAAAGTTGTTGATGCGACGGGTGATTTGGCATCAGTGCAGCAGAAAATCAAAAAAATCTTTAATACCCTGTTATAAAACCAATGTAGGAGCAAATATTAATATATACTTTTATACAATCAATAAGCATTATTAAGATAACCTTAATAATTGAGTTTTAACATTCAAACTGTGAATATGAATTTAAATATTAGTCAGGAGATTTCAGTGAAATTACTGGTCATGTATATGGTCAGCGCACTGCTATTTTTATCGTCGATAGAATTACATATTCACACCCATGAAGCCGCTATTACAGAGGATCATGGCTCTGCAGTTTCTATTACCTCGTTGCCGGATAATTTATCTAGCAGCCTTGTCGCTGAGCAATCAGCAACTGAAATTGAGATTAGCCCCGATGGTATGTTGCACGCCCATCAAAATGCTCCGAATGCACTGGCTATTTTTATTTTATTTATATTTATTGTTGCAATGTTCGCGGTGATTTTTTATTCACGAATACGTAAACCGCACAACATTGCCGAATCACCTTTCTATGGTTTTCCTTCTCTAAGAGCACCACCTCAAAGTATCTAAAATCTCTTACAGCAGCTTATGGCTGTGTATTCAAATATGTTGCTTGTCACTTCATCTTTGTATGTTTTTTAGATTATTTTTTGTGGAGTATTATAATGAATGATAAATTCATTTCCCCTCGTCTTTATTTAATATTAGCAATAATTTTTTCACCCGTTATCCATGCAAAAAACTGGACACTGCAAAGCAGTTTAAGTCAGGCGATTATTATGTCGCCAGAGATTAGACAATCATCTGCAATAATTGGCGTTCGCAGTGCAGATTTACAATTATCAGAAATGTGGCCCGACCCCAGTATCAGCTTAAAAGTTGATAATCAAGTGGGGTTGGATAAGGGCACAGGTGATTATGCTTTTTCAGAAGTTAGCATTAGTCAGGATATTCCATTGTCACGAATGAAATATCAAAAATCAGTGGCGCAAGCGCAGTTGAGTGCTGCTGTTTATTCTAAAAGTTACACTACACTTTTATTACAAAATCAGGTTGAAAAACTTTTTTATGAATTACAACTGGCGAGTGCTATTTATAATTTATCTACACAGCGAGTTGATTTGGCGGATAAATTTAACACACCTTCAGCGAGAAAAAAGCAGTTTAATGTAGTGAGATACTTAACGCCTCTAGAAAAAATGCGGCTAAGTATTATTCGCGAAAAGGCACACCAGTCAGAAGCAGCCGCACAGGGTAAGTTGAATGAAACCTTGGAGCGATTCTATAAACTGTTAGTGATTGATGCGGATAATGATTTAACAGTAGCTGCATTGTTTCCAGTTGTAAAAGTGCCGCAATTAAATCACTTGCAAAATATGCAGATTAATCATCCCTTGTTATCAAGCCAACAACAAATATTACAAGCCGCAATAACTGAAATTGATGTGGCGCGTAGTTCGGTTATAAAAGATCCTTCTATTAGCATTAACCGCTTACGTGAAAATTTTTCCAGTGGTGTTGAAAGTGTTTATGGCGTTATGCTTAATATTGAAATTCCAATACACGATAGAAAAAACTCAGTGGTCAGTAAGGCTAATTATAATGCTAGCCAACAACGCATTGAGCTGGGTAATTTAAAGCGTGATTTAAAAATGAATTTACAGCGCAGTTATATGCATTTAAATCATGTGACAAAACAGGCGAGGGAATATAAGAAAAAAGTGTTAGAACCCGCAGCTAAAATTTTAGAATTAACTAAGCAGGGATTTAGCAGTGGCGAGTTGAATATCTTATCGCTAATTGATGCCAATAATACCTATTTTGATTCGCACTTGCAGTATCTAAATTTAATTTATCAAGCGCGAATTGAATTGGCAGAAATAAATTTATATACGGGTACATTTATTTTAGATAAACCTATTCAAACAGTAGGAGTGCAATAATATGATTGCCGCACTTTTACGCTTCTCACTTATTCAACGCTTAATGTTAGTGTTAATTATGCTAGCTATTTCAGTCGCCGGAATTTGGTCGTTTAAAAATTTACCTATCGATGCCTTTCCCGATATTTCATCGCCGCAGGTACAAATTATTATTAAAGCCCCCGGCATGTCACCAACTGAAGTTGAGCAACGCATCACCTTTCCGATAGAAACGGAAATGCAAGGAATTCCCGGCCAAAAAGTTTTACGTTCAACAACTAAATATGCACTCAGTGTTATTGTTGTTGACTTTGAAGACAGCGTAGATATTTACCATGCGCGTAATTTGGTGAACGAAAGGCTAAATCAAGTGTGGGCAGCATTGCCTGCGGGTGTAGAAGGTGGGCTTGCACCCATTACCACACCTCTGGGTGAAATATTTATGTACCAAATTATTGGTGATGATTATACCAATAAAGAATTACGCACCATGCAAGATTGGATAATTCGCCCGCATTTACGCCAAGTCGATGGTGTGGCAGATGTTAATTCCCTTGGCGGTGAAGTACGTAATTACGAAGTGGTAATTAAGCCACAAAGGTTAGTACAGCATGGAATTAGTTTGAGTGAAATTGAACATGCACTGGCCAGTAATAATCGTAATGCGGGTGGCGATAGAATTAATAAAAACCATGAAGTATTGTTAGTGCGCACCATTGGAAAATTACAGAATATAGATGATATAAAAAATATTACGATTCGCACGCGTTACGGTGTGCCGCTACGTATTCGTGATGTAGCAACTGTACGCAATGGCAGCATGACGCGTTACGGTGGTGTCACCGCCAATGGTAAAGGCGAAGCGGTAACTGGTTTAGTGTTATTGCGCAAAGGCGCGAACAGTTTAAAAACGGTAGAAAATACGAAACAGGCATTAGAAACACTAAAAACAATTTTACCTCAAAATGTTCGTATTGAAGCCTTTTATGATCGCACTGAATTAATTACCCAAGCGGTTTGGACGGTCGAAAAAGCTTTAGGTGAAGCGGTTATTTTAGTATTTATAGTGCTCATTATTATGTTGGGTGATATCCGCAGCGCATTAACGGTTGCAACTATTTTACCGCTATCGGTTTTATTTACTTTTATTATGATGAAAGTGTTTGGGGTGTCTGCAAATTTAATGTCACTCGGTGGGTTAGCAATAGCGATTGGTATTTTAGTGGATGCTGCGGTGGTTGTCGTTGAAAATATTCATACCCAATTTAGTAAAGGTGCTAACGGCTTAAATAAATTACATTTGGTTTATCGTGCGGTTTTGGAAGTATCGACGCCGGTTATTTCCGGTATTTTAATTATCGTTGCAGTGTTTCTACCGTTGTTTAGTTTAACGGGGTTGGAAGGAAAAATGTTTACCCCGTTAGCTATTACAATTAGTTTTGCACTTATTGGTTCATTGTTGCTATCACTCACCATTATTCCGGTACTGGCCAGCTTTTTTATGAAAGTGCATGAAGATAATAATGGCGATTATAAAAAAAATACCGATGGACGTTTAATTCGCGGATTAAAATTTATTTATTTACCCGTCATGAACTGGGCGCTCGTTTATAAAAAAATATCGGTGGGTTTAGCGATGATTGCATTAATAACAACGGCGCCTTTATTTGGAAAAATTGGCAAAGAATTTATGCCAATTATGGATGAGGGCAGTACGGTAATTATGATTGAAAAAAATCCAGCGATAACATTAGAGAAATCACTGGCAGCCGATGCTGCGTTTCAAAAAGCCATGATGGAGTTGCCACAGGTTATCGGCGTTACATCTCGTACCGGTGCAGATGAATTGCGCATGGATCCAATGGGGTTAAATCAAACTGATAACTTTTTAATTACAAAACCTCGAAATGAATGGGGAATCACACTGCCTGAATTTCATAATAATTTGCGTGAAAAGTTAGCACAATTTAACGATGTTGATATTGCCTTTAGTCAGCCGATTGATATGCGAGTATCTGAAATGCTCACCGGAGTACGCTCTACAATGGCTATTAAACTTTATGGTGATGACCTTGCTATGCTTAATAAAAAAGCCGATGAAATAGAAAAACGACTAAAAGCCATTGAAGGCTCAGTGGATATTTTTAGAACCAATATCTCAGGGAAAAAATATTTACAAATTGATATTAACCAAAAATTAATATCTCGCTATGGTATTAATGTGGAAGATATTAATAGTTTGATTGAATCTGCAGTGGCTGGAAAAATAGTAACCGAAGTGCTGGAAAACAATCGGCCGGTTAATGTCTTAATTCGGTATGATGAAAAATATCGTAACTCAGAAAAAATGATTAATAAAATGTTAGTCAGCACTGCAAATGGTAACAAAATTGCACTTAATAAATTAGCAAAAGTTTCGATTGTTGATGGGCCAATACAAATTATCCGTGAGTCGGCTAAACGCACTGTAATTATCCAGTCAAATGTAGAAAATCGTGATGTAGTGAGTTTTGTTGCAGAAGTGCAGCGCAGTATCGAAAAAAACATTACATTACCTAGCGGTTACTATGTGACTTATGGCGGACAGTTTGAAAATCAGCAGCGTGCGGCAAGGACATTGATGCAGGTAGTACCTATCACTATTATGCTGATTTTTATTATGTTATTTATTACGTTTAAATCAACTTTGCAGGCAGGGCTTATTTTACTAAATATTCCATTTGCCATGATTGGTGGGATCATTAGTTTATATTTTTCTGGTTTGTATTTATCGGTGCCTGCATCGGTGGGCTTTATTACCCTGTTTGGGGTGGCGGTGTTAAATGGAGTGGTGATGGTGAGTTATTTTAATCAACTTAGATTAACAGGGCTCAGTGTGATTGATGCGGTAAAAGAAGGTGCAGAGCGCCGACTGCGCCCCGTATTAATGACAGCACTGATTGCCAGCTTTGGGTTATTGCCCTTGCTCACAGCAACTGGCCCAGGCTCTGAATTGCAACAGCCACTTGCTGTAGTGGTGATTGGTGGTTTGTTTACTTCTACATTATTAACTTTAATTTTGCTGCCCACTTTATATGCATGGATGGAAGGTATATTAGAAAATAGATTGCATAAAAAAGGCGAGGTGAAACGATGAAAAAACTTTCAATGGTAGTGCATCAATCATTACAGCAATCATTAGCTGATTATTTACGTAGCCAACAATTCGAAATCTTTATGTTTACTCATGTTGAAGAACACAGCTCGCAGTTGCAGAATGATACTTTTTTATCAGCGCGGGATAAAGTGGTTGGCTATGTGCCACAGGTACGTGTTGATGTAATTATCAATGAAGCAGACATAAAGCCATTATTAACTAGTATACAAAACTCTAAATATGCATTTAGTGGTAGAGGTGTTTATTGGGTATCTGAACTAGATGAATTTGGAGAATTATAATATAAATTCAATGACTTATATGATTTTATTATTTGATTTTAGGATACTATCAGCTACTATATAAAAGATATAATTAATTCCCCCTGTCGTGAGGTGCTGATATGTTTACCTATTTTCACAATTTAGCTATATATAAAATAATTTCTCGTTTTATTCTTTTGAGTTTAGTTTGCATATCTCCCCAATTAGCTTTTGCTGATGAAAAGCCCGCCATAAAATTTGGTGTACTCTCCATTGCACAGCCATCACGTATCTTCGATAAATGGCAACCGTTTGCAAACTATATGAGCGAAGCCTTAAATCAGCCGGTAGAAATTATTGTGCCCCGAGGCTTTGGAAAAATGAAAAAAGCCATTACTAAAGGCGAAGTAGATTTTTTTTATATTAACTCTCATGTGTTTTATCGCTTAACACAAAAAGATATTGCAGTTGCTGTTGCTCAAATGAAAAACATTGCGGGTGGAATTACCAGCCGAAGCGAAGTGTTTGTAAAGCGTGATAGTGGCATTAAAAAAGTGATGGATCTTAAAGGCAAAAGTATTGCTTATGTTAGCCCAATGGGAGCAGGCGGTTATGTTGCGCCGCGAGCGTCTTTAAATCAGTCGGGCTTAAATAGTGGCGTTGATAGTAAAGAAGTGTTTACTAAAAATTTATCTAATTCTATACATGGTGTACTGTTAGGCGACTATGATGCCGGCACTATGTGTGGTGTTAATTATAAATTGATGAGTCAAAAAATAAAAACTGGTGATTTAATTGTTATTAATGTTAGTGAGCCTTACCCTGAAAATGTGATTGGTGCTAGAGCCAGTTTATCTAAAAATGTTATAGAACGCTTTAAAGAGATAGTTTTAAACATGCCTAAAAATCCTAAGGGTGTGGCATTATTAGCTGAGATGAAAAGCATGAAAATACAATCTTTTGTAAAGTATGATAAAAAATCAGAAGCGTTAACTAAGAGCTTATTAAAAATAAGTCGAATATAAATATTAATTAATTTTATTGAATAGTTACTTTATGAATGTTGGTATATTTTATCGTTTACTTTTAAGTTTAGTATTACTGTTTTTAATAAGCAGTGGCATTATTGCCTATAGCGTAATAAGTGAAGCTAAAGCTGCCTATGAAAATGCTCGCTTACATCAAGTAAATACCATGGCAAAAGGTTTGGCAGAGGCCAGTGTTGATGCTTTGGTGGTTAAAGATTATGAATTAATGGAAGGCTGGTTAAGAGGTGCTAATGTTATTGATGATTTTGCTTATGCTTATTTGAGCAAACCCAATGGCATTATTATTTCACATACTGATATTGATTTGGTTGCAAAACAAGGCAAAGTTTTAGATAAGTTGAACAAACCCTTAGTCAAAAATATTTCGTATTTAAAGCGTCCTGTTCGGGAAGTTATTCACCCTGTTTATTTAAGCGGTAAACATTTGGCCAATGCTCATTTGGCTTATTTTACTGATACTAAATCTTTTTACTCGGAAGAAATTATTTTAAAAGTAGCAGTGCTGCTTGTTATTATGATTTCTATTTTATCCTTATTTACATTTCTTGTTTTGCGCTGGGTGTTAAACCCAATAGAAGATCTTGCCGATGCAATGCATAATGTAACAGAAAATAAAGACTACAACCACAGAGTAAATAAAAAAAGAAAAGATGAAATTGGTTTATTGGTTGATTCATTTAATAATATGCTAGAGCAAATTCAGAGGCGAGATATTGAACTGATTGCGAAAAAAGATTTAGCTGAAAAATCAGTTATTGAAGCCAAAGTATACGCGCATGAAATTGCATTAACAAATAATGATCTAGAGGCTGAGATTTCTGAGCGCATTAAAATAGAAAGTGAGCTTAAAGAACTGAGCGACACACTTGAGCAGAGAGTAAAAGAGCGTACTAAAAAACTTGAAGAATTAAACAAAGTCATTAGCGATGTGTCGCGTAGTGCAGGCATGGCTGAAATTGCAAATGGCGTTTTACATAATGTCGGAAATGTATTAAACAGTGTAAATGTATCTTCTTCTATTATTAGAGATAAATTACGAAATTCATCAACTAAAAACTTAATTAAATTAGTGAATATGTTTGAAGAGAATAAACACTCTTTAGGCGAGTTTTTAACCAAAGATGAAAAAGGCTCGCAAATACCAAAGTTTTTGAATTTGTTATCAGAAAAACTAACATCTCAAGAAGGCGACCTTCTTATTGAGTTAGATTCATTAGATAAAAGTATTAATCATATTAAAAGCGTTATTTCAATGCAGCAATCCTATTCGGGTAATTTCGGTATTCTTGAAAGTGTAAATATGAGTCACTTAATTGAAGATGCCCTAAGTATAAGTATGAGCAATATGAAAAGCATTGATATTGAGATTGTTAAAAACTTTCAGGAATTACCAGAGCTACAAATAGATAGGCATAAGCTTTTGCAAATCATTATTAATTTATTAAGTAATGCCCAGCATGCTCTTTTTGATGCTAATAATTCTCATAAAGTACTTACCATTACATTATATGAAAAAGACCAAATTATATATGTTGAAGTGACTGATAATGGTATTGGTATTACAAAAGAAGATATGTCGAAATTATTTAATTATGGTTTTACAAATAGAGCCAATGGACATGGTTTTGGTTTGCATAATAGCGCAATAATAGCAGAAGATTTAGGTGGAAAAATTAGCGTTGAAAGTGATGGCATAGGAAAGGGCGCTTGCTTTAAGCTTTTCTTTAAAAGGAAAGAGTTGTAGTAGTTACTAACGAGTTAGATGAAAAGAATATCTCTAATGAATTTGTCGATACCATCTCTCACCACCAGTCACAAGCTTATTTATATTGCTTGTGACTGGTATTCGTTTTGATGCTTAATGACACCAAAACAAATTTGTATTAACTCTCTCATTGTAATGGCCAAGTTTTTTTGGAAGGACCTTAAGCCGCTTTTTTCAATTCCATTGTTTTCTGTGCTGGCGTTAAATATCCGATAGCTGAAAAATTATTATGCAATGTAATAGTTTGCATTTATATCTGTCTATCTTTTTGTAAGTTAAAAACATTGCGCTTACTTACCGATTATTTTAGTGCAAATCCTCTTGATACAATTATTTTTTGCTTTCTTTTAGTGCAGTATTATATTAAAAAGCTGATAAATACGCCCAAGCTAGTGTATTTATTGGGTTAATTAATTTGGCATGGTACGTGCTTTATTGTATATAAGCTGTATTTTATTGTTTTCAATACATTTTATTCATTTTAAGTAATTGGCAATGGCGCCTTAACTATATGTGACTGACATAAGCCGTCAGATGCATATAGTTAAGGCGTTTTTTTTGGGTTTTTTTATGGTCGCAGATACGGTAAATATTAATGATAGTC
>Ga0316209_1000306_pt1 | contig 95942 bp, 100 predicted proteins | sample 6monopyrite_MG_FD_204945 | JGI IMG/M metagenome (GOLD analysis project Ga0316209, IMG submission 204945) | Microbial mat bacterial communities from mineral coupon in-situ incubated in ocean water Damariscotta River, Maine, United States -... | ecosystem: Environmental > Aquatic > Marine >... | reverse complement strand
ACCTGGATAACATTTTTTGCTAAATCAATACCAAGTACGTTACACTTTTTCATTGTATGGGCTCCTTTTGTTGTTGTAGACGCCAACCTACTTCAAGTGGGTTGGTGGAGTCCATACATCGCAAAAAACGCAAATGAACGCGATTAAAGCTTTATTATGTAGCTTTAGCACTCATACACGGCTTTCGCGTTATTGGCGTTAATCTTTACAACAGCAAAAAGAGACAGCAAAGACAGCTGTCCTGTTGGTAGATGATTTCGCTGGACTAATGACAAAGGACCAACGACTAAGGCTGATGACGGCTTATCAGCCATTATCCACCAGGCTTTCCGCCAGTGCCGCCAGCATCGCTTTATTCTCTTCTTCTGTACCCACGGTCAGGCGCAGACACTGACTCAGTGCGCCAGCCGACGGGTGCATGTTTTTAATCAGCACGCCCTTTCGCTTCATTGCCTCGAAGATATCACTGGCATCGCCCTGCAGCACGCGCAGCAGAATAAAATTGGCGCGACTTGGAAACACCTCGAACTGGGCAAAGCCCTGTAACCGCTCGAACAGCCATTGCCGCTGCTCACAGATGCGTGCCGCCTGCTCGGCAAACACCTCGGCGTGGCGCAGCGCAAAGCCTGCAGTCAACTGGGTCAGCACATTGATATTGTAAGGCAGACGAACCTTGTCAAACTCGCCCAGCCATTTTTCCGGCCCGGCGAGCAAGCCCAGACGCAAACCCGCCAGCCCCATTTTGGATACGGTGCGCATCACCAGCAGATTATCAAACTCTCCCAGGCGCGACATAAAACTGCTGTCGGCGAATGGGTGATAGGCTTCATCCAGCACCACCAGGCCACTGCTGGCCTCGAGTATCTGCACAATGTCGTCCTCGGCGAACAGGTTGCCGGTGGGATTATTGGGGTATGCGAGAAAAATCAGCACCGGCTCCTCGCGACGGATCGCGTCCAGCATGGCGGGCAGGTTCAGTGAAAAATCATCCCGTAATGGCACCCCGACATAGTGCATCGCGGTGAAGGTGGCGATCATTTTATACATCACGAAACAGGGCTCCGGCGCCATGATTTTTTTGCCCGGCTGGGCCATCGCCATCGCCATAATCTGAATCAGTTCATCTGAGCCATTACCCAGCATCATTGCCTGCCCCTCGGGTACGCCCATCACCTCCCTGAGCAGCTCACTCAGTTGCTTCGCGGCTGGATCCGGGTAACGATTCAACGGCGCCTGTCGCAGCAGTTCCAGCCATTCATCCTGCAATGCCGGCGGAATGTTATAGGGGTTTTCCATGGCATCCAGCTTGATCATTTTGCCCGGATCAGCCACATGGTAGGCCTTGATCGCCTGAATTTCTTTTCGTATTAAATCTGACATTTGCCGGAGTTCTCTGCTGCGAATCTGAACGCCGATCATAGCAGATAAGCAGGGATTTTTGATACTGCTCAGCACTGGCCGGCTTTTTATCCGCACTTCACTTTTTTTCAATGCAGACGCTTGAAAACAAAAAGCGGCAACCACATCTATGTTTCAGGCCAGAACTTAAGGCAACCACTTACGGGAGTAAAGCTATGAGTCTTACACACTACAATCCATGGAGCCTGCTGGATCAGTTACAGCAGGAGTTACAGCGCGGCCATCTGCGCAAGGACAAATCCTATGATGAAAGCAATGTGGTGACCAGCGACTGGGCACCGGCGGTTGACATCAAGGAAGAAGATGACAGATTTCTGTTAATGGCAGATATCCCCGGCGTTGAGCCAAAAGATATCGACATTCATATGGAACACAACGTGCTCACCATCAAGGGTGAAAGAAACCGTGAACTGAAAACCGAAAAGCAGGGTTTCAAACGTATTGAACGCCAGCACGGTGTTTTCTATCGCCAGTTCACCATGCCGGAAGGCGTGGATGCCGATGGCATAACCGCGAATAGCGAACACGGCGTACTGACGGTGAGCATTCCAAAACAGGAAGCGAAACAGCCGCGCAAGATCAGCATTAATTAAAACGATCATTGATCAGAAAGAACTACTGGTTAATACAAAAAGCCCCTGAGCTAATCAGCTCGGGGGCTTTTCTATTACAATCGGCTATGGAAGGGGAAAAACCCTTTCAAACACACCGAACGATGACTACGACTCAGCCACTCGGTATCCTGAGTACTCATCTGATTTTTATCTGTGGTGAATGACTCTGACACCTTGAGATTAAAACGGGTAATAATGAAGTGCTGTATTTTTAACATGTATTATTTTTAATGTGCCGTGTTTTTAGTTGCACCGCAGCGTTTGCATTTATACACAGTCACCAGTTTACCCTGTCTGGTATCAAACTGTTTTTCCTTGTCGACTTCCCATTTATGAAAGCCTCGTTTACACAAGGTATTGCCTTTATGTTTTTCCGAGGCCTTCTTTTTTTTAAATGGAACAATCTCGCCCATGGAGTTTAGTCTTTGATGCGGTATTCCGCAGATCGCGCGTGAGCCGTCAGGCCTTCGCCACGGGCCAGGGTTGAGGCGGTTTTACCCAGCTCCGATGCACCCGCCGCCGAGCAGTCAATCAGGCTTGAGCGTTTCTGAAAATCATACACGCCCAGTGGTGATGAGAAGCGCGCGGTACGTGAAGTGGGCAGCACATGGTTAGGGCCCGCACAGTAATCGCCCAGTGCTTCGGCAGTGTAGCGTCCCATAAAGATCGCACCCGCATGACGAATCTGTTTGGCCAGTTCACGCGCATTATCCACCGATAACTCAAGATGTTCCGGTGCGATATAGTTCGCCACTTCGATCGCTTCATCCATGTTCGCCACCTCGATCAGTACACCCCGTTCACTCAGCGATTTTGTAATGATCTCGGCACGCGGCATGTCCTGAATCAGCTTATTAATGCTCGTCTCAACCTGTGCAATATAATCCGCATCGTGACACACCAGAATCGACTGTGCATCTTCATCGTGTTCCGCCTGGGAAAACAGATCCATGGCAATCCAGTCCGGATCGGTTTTACCGTCACACACCACACAGATTTCCGATGGCCCGGCAATCATATCGATGCCGGCCGCGCCAAACACCATGCGCTTGGCGGTGGCCACATAAATATTGCCGGGACCGACAATTTTATCCACCTGTGGAATGCTGTCAGTACCATAGGCTAATGCGGCTACTGCCTGCGCACCACCGATGGCGAACACCCGATCGACACCGGCAATCGCCGCGGCGGCAAAGACCAGATCATTGATCTCGCCATCCGGTGTAGGCACCACCATAATCAGTTCCGGCACACCGGCCACCTTGGCGGGCACCGCATTCATAATCACCGAGGATGGATAGGCGGCCTTGCCACCCGGCACGTACAGGCCCGCACGGTCCATTGGTGTCACCTGCTGGCCTAAAAAGGTACCGTCGTCTTCTGTGTACGACCACGACTCCATTTTCTGGTGCTCGGCATAGGCACGTACACGTTCGGCGGCCTTTTCCAGCGCCGCACGTTGTTCGGCAGAAATCTTCGTCAGTGATTGCTGTAAGCGGGAAGCCGGGATTTCCAGCTCGGCCATGGATGATGCATTCATGCGATCAAACTTATTGGTGTATTCCACCACCGCGGCATCACCGCGTTGACGAATGTCTGCAATAATGCCGTTAACCGTATTAACCACCTGTTGATCCGATGCAGAGTCCCAGGCAAGTTGTTGCTCCAGCTGCTGCCAGAAATCAGCCTGCTGACGATTTAAGCGGGTGACCTTAATCATGATTTAACCGCCTCACGCATCTGTTCCACCATCTGCTGAATACGATCATGCTTCATTTTTAATGACGCTTTATTTACCACCAGACGTGAGCTGATATCTGCAATATGATCCATCGGTTTAAGGCCATTCGCCTTTAATGTATTACCCGTATCCACCACATCCACAATCAGATCCGACAGGCCAACGATCGGCCCCAGCTCCATCGAGCCATAGAGCTTAATCACTTCAACCTGCTTGCCCTGCTCAGCAAAAAACTGACGCGCCACATTCACAAATTTTGTGGCAACTCGAAGACGTCCATCATGGGGCACATATTCCACCATGCCGGCGGTCATCAGCTTACATTTGGCGATATTCAGATCCACCAGTTCGTACAGGCCGTCGCCGCCATGCTCCATCAGCACATCTTTACCGGCGACGCCCAGATCCGCTGCACCGTATTGCACATAGGTGGGTACGTCGGTGGCACGAATAATCACCAGCTTCACATCATCCTGATTGGTATCCAGAATCAGCTTACGGCTTTTTTCCGGATCATCTATCGGCGTGATGCCGGCCGCTTCCAGCAGGGGCAGGGTTTCTTTAAAGATGCGACCTTTAGATAGCGCGATCGTAATTGTGTTGCTCATAATATCAAGTACAGGGTTGTGTTAATTCAGTTTTCAATCGTTTGTCACAGGTTACTCGGGCACCCGGCGAATCTGCGCGCCCAGGTAGGCCAGTTTTTCCTCAATCAGCTCGTAACCGCGGTCAATATGGTAGATGCGCAGCACCTCGGTTTCACCCTTTGCCACCAGGCCCGCCAGAATCAGACTGGCGGAGGCGCGCAGGTCGGTGGCCATCACCGGCGCACCATTGAGTTCATCCACACCACGAACAATCGCGGTATTGCCTTCAACTTCAATATTCGCTCCCATGCGCTGCAGTTCCTGCACATGCATAAAGCGATTTTCAAATACGGTTTCAATAATGGTGCCGGTGCCCTCGGCAATCGAATTCAACGCCACAAACTGCGCCTGCATGTCGGTGGGAAACGCCGGATAAGGTGCGGTACGCACACTCACCGCTTTCGGCCGTCGACCTTTCATGTCCAGCTCGATCCAGTCTTCACCGCTGCTGATTTCCGCACCGGACTCGCGCAGCTTATCCAGTACCGCGTCCAGCAAATGGGGGGCGGTGTCTTTCACCCTGACCCGGCCACCGGTAATCGCCGCAGCCACCAGAAAGGTACCGGTTTCAATCCGGTCGGGCACCACCTGGTAGGTCGTGCCCTGCAGGCTTTCCACCCCTTCAATGGTGATGGTGTCGGTACCGGCACCGGAAATTTTGGCGCCCATTTTATTCAGGTAGTTGGCCAGATCGGTCACTTCAGGTTCACGCGCAGCATTTTCCAGCACGGTGCTGCCTTCAGCAAGTGTCGCCGCCATCATCAGATTCTCGGTGCCAGTGACCGTCACCATTTCCATCATGATGCGCGCGCCCTTAAGGCGGTTTGCACGGGCGATGATATAGCCGTTTTTAACCTCGATATCGGCCCCCATCTCCTGCATGCCCTTGATGTGGATATTCACCGGGCGGGAGCCGATGGCGCAACCACCGGGCAGGGAGACCTCGGCATAACCATAACGTGCCAGTAATGGCCCCAGCACCAGAATCGACGAACGCATGGTGCGCACCAGCTCGTAGGGCGCGACCTGGGTGTCCATGGTGGAGGCATCCACCTCGATACTCATGCTCTCGTCCACCACCACCGTGGCCCCCATGGTGCCCAGCAGGGTAACCGTGGTGGTGACGTCCTGCAAATGGGGCACATTCTGCACCACCGACTTGCCATGGGCGAGTATGGTGGCTGCCAGAATCGGCAGAACCGCATTTTTTGCGCCGGAGATGCGTACATCCCCGTTAAGGGTGACACCACCCTGAATTAACAGCTTATTCATTCAACAATCTAGTTTTGCAGCCTGGATACTGCTCAGGCTGACGTTAAGGGGAGCTCATGGTCGATGCCATAGGCTTGCGCAATGACCATGAGTTGCTCAGGGGCGTTATGATACTTGATTTGCAGGTGGTTTTGCTGAGCCTTTTGCATCCAGTCGAGTAAAAGTGTGAGTACCGCACTGTTAAAACCGCTAATTGCCGACAAATCCACCTCGATTTGTCCGTTTTCCGCCTGACTGGCATCAATGCGCACCGGCGGCTGATTCAGCAGCTCCGCCACGCTGACAAAATCCAGCTCGCCGCTTAAACGGATCTGCCCCCTGCTCTGCTCACATTTCACCATCGGCGTCAGGCCTGTTCCGGCTTGTCGTCGGATTTGGCCAGCAGTTTTTTAATCAGGCCTTCCATGCCCAGCTGGTTAATGTCGGCCGCGAAGGTGTTACGGTAATTGGTCACCAGGCTGATGCCATCGATTTTAATGTCATACACCTTCCAGATATCATCCTTGATACGCAGGCTGTAATCAATGGGAATCACCGGGCCGCTATCCTGCTTGATCTGGGTCTGCACGGTCACAGTGCGCTTGCCTTCAGCCGGTGGGCGGTAGGGCAGAAACACGATTTCCTGCCCGGCATATTCGGTGAGTGACTTGCTGTAGGTACGAATCAGCATGTTTTTGAAGGCATCAACAAAACGGTTCTGCTGATCTTCGCTGGCACTGCGCCAGTTTTTACCCAGCGCCAGCTTGCTCATCGCACGAAAATCCAGATGCGGCAGGATAATGTCATTTACCAGACGATTGATTTCATCCGGCTGCTGTTTGAATTTTTCACGATTCTGTTCCAGCGTGCTCAGCACCTTCTCGGAGGTGGATTTGATCAGCTCATCCGGCTGCATCTCCGCCGCCTGTGCCGGCAGGCTGAACAGCAGCAGTGCAGCGCCTAGCGAGGTCAGTAGTTTTTTCATGATCACTCCAGCATGGTAGTCATTGTATTGGTCTCATACTTCGACCCGTTTTTCTGGCCGCGGTTGCAGGCCAATGTTGTCAATTCAGGGTTGTCAATTCAGGCAAGGCCGACAGACTTACTCTTCCTGCGCCTTGGAATACAGAAACTGACCAATCACCTGTTCCAGTACCAGCGCCGACTGGGTCAGCTCGATTTCATCCCCCTGCTGCAGGTTTTCCTCGTCCGCACCTGGCACCAGCCCTACATACTGTTCACCCAGCAGGCCGGCGGTAAGCACACTGGCCGAGGTATCCAGCGGGAACTGGTATTTATCTTCCAGCTGCAGGGTCACCTGCGCGGTAAAGGCCTGATTGTTGTAGCTAATGTTTGCCACCTTGCCCACACGCACGCCGCCGGCACTCACCGGTGACCGCACCTTGAGGCCGCCGATATTTTCAAACTGCGCAGTCACTTCATAGACATCGCCTTCATCGCCGTAGCTGGCCAGATTACTCATCTTTAACGACAGCATCACCATGGCCAGCACCGCCAGCACGACAAAGGCTCCAACCAGTATTTCCAGATTTCGAGTTTTCATGGGTAATTTAAATCCTGTTTCAAGCACAGCTATTGCTGATAAACGACACCGCCCAGTGACTCAGCAAAGAGTCAGCCAGACGCGCCTTAAACATTAAACATCAGTGCGGTCAGCACAAAGTCCAGACCCAGTACCGCCAGCGAACCATGCACCACGGTGCGGGTAGTCGCCTGCCCCAACCCTTCGGAGGTGGGCACACAGTCATAACCTTCAAATACCGCGATCCACACCACCACGAAGCCGAACACCAGGCTCTTAATCATGCCATTGATCAGGTCATCGTAAAAATCCACCTTGGCCTGCATCTGCGACCAGAACACGCCTTCATACTGGCCCAGCATTTCGGTGGCAACAAAGAAACCGCCGAGAATCGCCACCGCCATAAAGATCGCGGTAAGCAGTGGCACAGATATCAGGCCCGCCAGAAAACGCGGCGCAATCACGTACTTCATTGGATTCACCGCCATCATTTCCATGCCGGACAACTGTTCGGTGCTTTTCATTAAACCGATTTCAGCGGTGAGCGCGGAGCCGGCCCGGCCCGCAAACAGCAGGCCGGTAAACACCGGCCCCAGTTCGCGCAGAATACTCAATGACACCATCAGGCTGATGGATTCCTCTGCACCGAAATCCACCAGCACAATATACGCCTGCAACGCCAGCACCATGCCCACAAAAATACCGGCCACCAGAATAATCAGCAGGGTTTGCACCCCCACCGAATACATCTGGCGCACCAGCAACATGGGTTTTTGCGGAATATAGGACAAGGCCAGCAAACACTGCCACAAGAACAGCGCGGCACGCCCAATGCGCGAGATGCTGGCAAACACACTGTGGCCAATCCCCTGTAGCCAGTTGAGCATTATGCCTCACCTCGTTTGCCCTGCGGCATCAGATCGTCCATCAACGGTGTGTTGCTGTAATGGAATGGCACTGGACCATCGGCCAGCCCGCCCATAAACTGCTGCACCCATTCGGAGCTGGAATGTCTGATACTCTTCGGCGTGCCGTGCTCCACCACCCGACCAGCGGAGATAACATAAATGTAATCGGAAATACTCGCGGCTTCTGCCACGTCGTGGGACACCACCACCGAGGTCATCCCCAGTGCGTGGTTCATATCGTGAATCAGCTTGACAATCACCCCCATGGAAATCGGGTCCTGCCCGGTGAAGGGCTCGTCATACATGATGATTTGCGGGTCGAGGGAAATGGCACGGGCCAGTGCCACCCGGCGCGCCATGCCACCGGACAGTTCCGCCGGCATCAGCTCACGGGCGCCGCGCAGGCCGACCACTTCCAGTTTGAGCATCACCAGGCGCTGGATCGCGCTTTCCGGTAATCGCGTGTGTTCACGCAACGGGAACGCCACGTTTTCAAATACCGACATATCGGTCAGCAGTGCGCCACTCTGAAACAGCATACCCATGGTACGCCGCCGCAGGTCATACAGCGCCTTCATCGACAGCTTGTGAATATTCTCCCCTGCCACATGCACCGTGCCCGCATCCGGTTTGAGCTGACCGCCGATCAGTTTTAACAGCGTGGTTTTACCGGTGCCACTGGGGCCCATAATGGCGGTGACCTGACCCTGGTGAATATCCATATTAATGCCGTCAAAAATCACCCGACTGCCGCGGGAAAAACTCAGGCCACGAATCTGTACCAGGGGATCTGATGAATCAGTTGAAATAATGCCATTCCTTAAAAAATGCTCACAGACTGCCGCACAAACCAGGCGACAGCGACCTTAACTGCCCCGTACTATATACAAGTCTCCAGGACGTGCAAAGTGGGACGTGCAAAGCGAGCAGGGGTTTTTGCACACATGCTGGCCTGTTCTCACTAGAGGCCCATCAGCTCCACCAGCGATTTAAAATCTGACAGCTGCCTGGTGCTCAGCGTTGAATCACACAGAAACACCGCCTGCAACCGGGCGCCCTTCTGTTCCAGCCACTCACGCCACTGACGTAAATTCCGTTCATTATAATGTATCAGCGCAATATCGCTTTGTGCTGCTGACACCATCCCGGCAAACCGACTTCCCAGTTGCTGCTGTATATGTACCTGTTGTTCTGCATCGGGCACTTCTCCCTGCAGATAAAAGCGAAATTCATCCGGCACATCCTCAACCCAGTCTGCCAGCTGCTGCCATTGTTCATGCCACTGCTCCTGCGGCACCAGCACCGCCGGAAACTCATTGGCATAAAAGCTCAATCGCCACTCGGCCGGCAGGTCATCAGGGTAATAACTATCCAGCCAGTGCGCATGATCCCAGCCGCAGGCACCCACTCGAAGTCTGCATTCGGTTAACTCAGGCGTATCTTGTTGCGGATTTTGTGCGGGTTTATCGTGTATCATTGCGCTCTTTAAATTTATGCATTGAGAAAACCGGTGTCTATTCTAATTGATTTGATCGCCATACTGGCGGGTTTTGCACTGTTAATCTGGAGCGCCGACCTGTTTGTCACCGGCGCATCCGCCACGGCGCGCAACCTGGGGGTATCGCCGCTGGTGATCGGATTAACCGTGGTCGGCATGGGCACCTCGGCACCGGAACTGCTGGTATCCGCGATTGCCTCGCTGGGGGGCAACCCCGGACTTGCGGTGGGTAACGCCATCGGTTCGAATATCACCAATATTGCACTGGTACTGGGTGCCACGGCAGTGGTCGCGCCGCTGTGGGTACACTCCAGCATTATCAAACGTGAATACCCGCTGCTGTTTATTGCCACCCTGCTGGCGGTGTTGCTGCTGGCCTTTGATAACCACCTCGGCCTGCTGGATGGCGCTTTAATGATACTGACCCTGATCGCCATTATGGCCTGGGTGGTGTACCGCGCCCTGCAACAGAGCAAACAGGCGCAGCTCAGCACCGACATCGAGCCGCTGACCAGTGAATTCGAGCATGAAATTCCCGAAGACATGGCCATGCAGAAGGCTTTGCTGCTGTTGCTGGCGGGGATTATTCTGCTGCTGGCCAGCTCCAAGCTACTGGTCTGGGGGGCGATCAATGTCGCCACCTTCTTCGGTGTCAGCGATCTGGTGATTGGCCTGACCATTGTTGCCATCGGCACCAGCCTGCCGGAACTGGCGGCCTCCATTGTCAGTGTACGCAAGGGCGAGCATGATATCGCGCTGGGCAATATCATTGGCTCGAATATGTTTAATACTCTCGGTGTACTGGGTATTGCCGGGCTGCTGCAACCCGCCCTGCTGGATGACGGCGTACTCATCCGCGACCTGCTGATTATGGTTATTCTCACCATTGCGCTGTTTATCATGGCCTATGCTCATAAACGCAAGGGGTATATCAGCCGACTCAAGGGCGCAAGCCTGCTGGCAATATTTGCGGCTTATCAGCTAATCCTATATTTTACTGCCATACGCTGATGGCCATTTAACCTTGCCGACATAAATTTTGCCGGCATCAACCGGATCGAACCTACTGGATAACCTGTGAATCAGAGCAACCCGCATAAACCAATCAATGCCAAGCAGACCCGCCAGCTGGGTCTGGCAGTAATTGAAACTGAACTGGCCGCGATTGACGCGCTACGCAGCCGCATCGATGACGACTTCGTCAAAGCCTGTGAACTGATGCTGAATTGTGAAGGCCGCGTGGTGGTCACCGGCATGGGCAAATCGGGGCACATTGGCAACAAGATTGCGGCCACCCTGGCGAGCACCGGCACCCCGGCGTTTTTTGTGCACCCCGGCGAGGCCAGTCACGGCGACCTGGGCATGATCACACCCAAAGATGTGGTACTGGCGCTGTCCAATTCCGGTGAAACCGGCGAAATTCTCACCATACTGCCCATTATCAAGCGCCTGCAGGTGCCGATGATCAGCATCACTGGCAAACAACACTCCACCCTGGCAACCGAAGCCGATATCAATCTGGATGCTGCGGTGGAAAAAGAAGCCTGTCCGCTGGGGCTGGCCCCCACCTCCAGCACCACCGTGGCACTGGTGCTGGGGGATGCCCTGGCGGTGGCGCTGCTGGATGCCCGCGGCTTTACCGAAGAAGATTTTGCGCTGTCACATCCGGGCGGCAGCCTGGGGCGGCGCCTGCTGCTGCATGTCAGTGACATTATGCACACCGGCGACAACATCCCCCGTGTGTCGGAACAGGCCAGTCTGCGGGATGCGCTGCTGGAAATCACCAACAAGGGGCTGGGCATGACCGCGATTGTCAATGCGCAGCAACAGGTGCTGGGCATCTACACCGACGGCGACCTGCGCCGCACGCTGGATAAAAACATTGATGTACACACTGCGGCAGTTAAACAGGTGATGACCGCTCACTGCAAGACCATCCCCGCCAATATACTCGCGGCAGAAGCACTGACGGTGATGCAGCAAAACAAAATTAACGCAATGCTGGTGGTGGATCAGAACAACACCTTAATCGGCGCACTCAATATGCACGACCTGTTACGCGCCGGCGTGGTTTAGCTTCAAGGAACTGTGTAATGCTAGATATTCTGCAAAAAGCAAAAAAAATAAAACTGGTGATTTTCGATATTGACGGCGTACTCACCACCGGCGCACTGTTTATCGGTGATGATGGTCAGGAATACAAGGCCTTTAACTCGAAAGACGGCCATGGCCTGCGCATGCTGCAGGATGCCGGTGTCGAAGTGGCGATCATTACCGGACGCCAGTCGGAAGTGGTCAAGCACCGCGCGCAGGATCTGGGCATCAGCCGAATTTACCAGGGCAAACGGGAAAAGCTGCCCGCCTATCTCGCGCTGCTGGAAGAAACCGGCCTGAAGCATGAAGAAATTGCCTATGTGGGCGATGATGTGGTGGACCTGCCGGTGATGACCCGGGTGGGTCTGGCAATTTGCGTACAGGACGGTCACCCGTTTGTAAAAAAACACGCTCACTGGATTACCGAACGCAACGGTGGCTGCGGTGCCGGACGCGATGTATGTGAATTAATTCTGCAAGCCCGCGGCGTACTGGACGATATGCTGCAGTCGTATATCAGCAGCGAGCACAACTAAACACGCGTGCAACCGCCAGCCGCAATAAACAGCAGACGCACCAGCAGGCCGATTATGATCACTAACAGGCACACCGGGCTTTAAACATGCGCACCTATATTACACTGGTTATAGTGATCGTGATCGGCATTATCAGCCTGTGGTTACAGGAAGACAGCCAGCAAACACCGGATGTTAAAGAGCAAAGCGAAACACAGCTGGCCGACTCCTTTATGCATGATTTTATCGTCACCCAGATGAACCCGCAGGGGCAGGCGGAACATGTTTTGAAGGCGCGTAAAATGCTGCATTACAAAAAAGGAAATCTGGCAGAGCTGGAACAGCCGGTGATTTTATTTCGCCAGCAGGACAAGCTGTTCAGTGTTCAGGCGGATCGTGCCATCTTCCATCAGGATCAGAACCGCGTGCAACTCTACGACAATGTAATTATAAAACGCGAAGCCGGCCTGATTGCTGATCTGGCATTAACGGCACAGCCGGACAGTCTGCAGAATGAACTGTCGGTCTATACCAACTATCTTACAATCGACACCGAAACACAGCGCGCCGAAACCGACCAGGCGGCACGAATAATAACCGCCGATGCAGAACTGCACAGCGTCGGCCTGTTGATTGATAACAAACAGGGCATAGTAAAATTAAAATCCCAGGTTAAAGGCCGTTATGAACAGACCCGTTAAACACCGACTAATCATTTTATTGCTGAGCCTTGGCTGCACCGCCTTACCAGCCTATGGCAAATCAGAAGACGGTAATGCACCGATTAATATCGAAGCAGATGCGGTGGAAATGCGCGAAGCCGAGGGCATCAGCATCTACACCGGCAATGTAAAAATCAACCGCGGCAGCATTGAGTTCAGCGGCGATAAAATCATCATTACCAGCCAGGCCGGAGGGGTACAGCAAATTGAAATTGAAGGTCAGCCTGCCACCTTCTATCAACTAAATGACCAGAACCAGGAAATACGCGCACAGGGTCTGCAGATGCGCTATCTGGCCGCGGATGACACGCTGGAACTGAACGGAGAGGCATTGCTGGTCAAACAGCAGAGCCGTTTCAGCAGCGAACACATTGTGTACGATGCAGGCAGGGACATGGTCACCGCCGGGCAGCTGCAAAACCAGGCGACCTCAGAAGCTGACCCCGGAGAAAAGCCGCGGGTAAAAATCACCCTGCACCCCGAAGAAAGCACACCGGCTGATACTCAACCACAGGACAACAAGGCAGCAGAACAACCATGAACACCCTACGCGCTGAACATCTGCTTAAACGCTTTGGCAAACGCACGGTAGTGGAAGATGTATCAATTCACGTAAACAGCGGTGAAGTGGTAGGCCTGCTCGGCCCCAATGGTGCAGGCAAAACCACCAGCTTTTATATGATGGTGGGGCTGATTCCGGTTAATGCCGGTCACATCTACCTGAATCAGCAGGACATCACCCACCTGCCCATGCACAACCGCGCCAGACTGGGCATTGGCTACCTGCCACAGGAAGCCTCGGTGTTTCGCAAGCTCACGGTGGCGCAGAATATTATGGCGATTCTGGAAACACGCAGCGAACTGGATCGTGAACAACGGGAACAGGCTTTACAGAATCTGCTTGATGAACTGCAAATTGACCATATCCGTGACAACAACGGCATCAGCCTGTCAGGTGGTGAACGCCGACGGGTGGAAATAGCCCGTGCACTGGCGGCCGAGCCCCGTTTTATTCTACTCGACGAACCCTTCGCCGGGGTCGACCCTCTGTCGGTGCTGGAAATTCAGCGCATTATTCACCAGCTCACCGAAAAAGACATTGGCGTGCTGATTACCGACCACAATGTGCGCGAAACTCTGGGCATCTGCTCTCGGGCCTATATTCTCAGTGCCGGACAGGTCATTGCCGAAGGCAGCCCGCAGGTAGTGCTACAGGATCAGAAGGTCAGGGATGTTTATCTGGGTCAAAACTTTAGCTTATAAATTGGGTACAAATTTAGTTAAGACTGCTATCATTAACAATAGTGGCACAAGATCTGCTTATCCCCCCGATTTTCGTCGTGCCGCCACAACGTTGATAGCCAAAAAACCATAAGAAGTTTTATTAACCCAGATTATGAAGCAGTCCCTACAGTTACGCATCGGTCAGTCCCTTACCATGACCCCCCAGCTGCAACAGGCGATTCGCCTGCTGCAGCTGTCGACACTGGAGCTCCAGACTGAAATCCAGGAAGTACTGGAATCCAACCCCATGCTGGAGGTCGAAGAAGACAGCGCCTCATCGGATCCGCTGGAAAACACCTCGCAATCGACAGAAGACAATAACCGTAAAGAGCAGGATACCGATACACAAACAGATGCCTCCTCGCAGGATCTGGACATGGATCTGAACAATAACCACGACATGCCGGAAGACCTGCCTGTAGACTCGCAGTGGGACGATATTTACGAGCCACCCATGCCCACCAGCAGCAGTGCAGCGGGTGGTGATGACGACAAGGCGCGGGAATTTCTGGAGAACCAGAGCAGCAACGACGATGCGCTGATTGAACACCTGATGCGGCAGCTACTGGTGACGCCGATGAGCGATGCTGACCGGGCGATTGCACTGGCGATTATTGACGGCATCGACGAGGACGGCTACCTGAAAGAGTCGGTAGAGGACATTCTCTCAGGCCTGCAAAACGAATTCGAGATTGAGCTGGACGAGGTGGAAGCGGTGTTGCACCTGATTCAGCGCTTTGATCCACTGGGGGTTGGCGCACGGGACCTGCGGGAATGCCTGCTGCTGCAGATGGAGCAGTTCAGCAGCGACGACTTCCCCGGCCTGAAAAAGGCCCGGCAGATTGTAAAAGATCACATTGATCTGCTCGGCAGCCATGATTATGCGAAGCTAAAGCGTTATAATAGAATTAATGACGAGGAGCTGGGGGAAATTATTCGTTTTATCCAGCGATTAAACCCCAAACCCGGTGGACGCATAAGCCAGTCATCACCGCAGTATGTCATTCCTGACGTGTTCGTCAGCAAACAGGAAGGCCGCTGGACGGTACGACTGAATAATGAAGCCGCGCCGAAACTACGTATCAACCCGACCTATGCCTCCTATATACAACGGGGCAAACAGAGCGATGACAACACCTTCCTGAAAAACAATATGCAGGAAGCACGCTGGTTTATCAAAAGTTTACAGAGTCGGAATGAAACTCTGATGCGGGTGGCGACGTCTATTGTAGAACACCAGCGCACCTTCCTCGACTATGGCGAAGAAGGCATGAAGCCCCTGGTACTGCGTGAGATTGCAGAAGAACTGGAACTGCATGAATCCACCATCTCCAGGGTGACTACACAGAAATACATGCACACCCCCAGGGGCGTGTTTGAATTCAAATACTTTTTCTCCAGCCATGTGGGCACAGCCGATGGCGGAGAATGTTCAGCTACGGCCATACGAGCCATGATCAAAAAGCTGATAGAAAGTGAAGAACCCAGAAAACCAATGAGCGACAACAAAATTGCCAGCTTACTGGTCGAGCAGGGTATAAATGTGGCGCGACGCACCGTGGCTAAATACCGAGAAGCCATGATGATACCGCCGTCAAACGAACGTAAACGCCTGTCCTAGGCAATGCACTAAGGAGTCCTTATGCAACTTAATCTAACTGGACACCATATCGACATCACCGATTCACTGCGCAACTATGTTGAAGAAAAAATACAGCGCATTGAAAGACACTTCGATAAGGTTACCAATACACACGTAATCCTCACTGTAGAAAACGTTCGTCATAAAGCCGAAGCCACCATCAATATGACCGGCAATAATATCTTCGCCGAAAGCACAGAAGATAACATGTACGCGGCAATTGACAGCCTGATCGACAAGCTGGACAGACAGGTTAAGAAACACAAGGAAAAACTCACTGACCACCACCAGAAAGAACCTTTACCACAGGCGGACATTGAATAAAGGTTGAATAAGTCGTATGAATATCAACCACCTCATTGCACCTGATCGAGTCAGATGCCTCGATGGCATCAGCAGCAAGAAGCGGGCACTTGAGTCACTCAGCGGCCTGCTTGGAAAAGGCGTCAGGGAAATTGACCCGGTGGATATATTTCACCAGCTGGTTGAGCGTGAACGTTTAGGCTCAACCGGCCTGGGTCATGGTGTCGCCCTGCCCCACGGGCGACTTGATTTCCAGAGCGGGAATCAGGAAAAAACCGTGGGCTGTTTTGTCAAACTGGATCATGGTGTCGATTTTGACAGCCCCGATGCACAACCCGCCGATCTGCTGTTCGCCCTGCTGGTGCCGGAACAGTGCACCGACGAGCACCTGAAAATCCTCGCCGCACTGGCCGGCATGTTCAGTGACAGCGAGTTCTGCGACCAGTTACGCAACTGCATAACAGACAAGGATCTGTATGCCCATCTCGCCGGCTGGATGCACCAACACCAGGCCGCTTCCTGACACAGCATCTATGCTAGATCAGCTAACCCCTCTTGATCTGTTTAACCACCTGCAGGATAACATCGACCTTAAATGGCTAGCGGGTAAAGCCAACAGCACACGACCGATCAAGCGCTCCTTGCACCTCAACCAGCAATCGACCCTGATCGGTCACCTTAACCTGATTCATCCCAACCGGGTTCAGGTCATTGGCAAAAAAGAATGGCTGTATCTCAGCAAATACTATATTCCCAAAAATGCACTGAGTGATATTTTTAGCCGCCGCACCGCAGCAATCATTATAACCAATGGTTTACCCGTCCCCGATGAAATGCTGCGTCTGGCAGACCAGAGCAACACGCCCTTGCTGCAATCCGACCTGGACAGTGGCACACTGATCGACTCAGTACGCTTTTATATTTCCGATATGCTGGCAGAAAAAATCACTCTGCATGGTGTGTTTATGGAGGTCATGGGTACCGGCGTACTGATAACCGGTGAAAGCAGTATCGGCAAAAGCGAACTGGCACTGGAGCTGATCACCCGCAACCACCGACTGATTGCCGATGATGCGGCGATTTTTTCCAGAATCGGGCCGAATTTACTGGATGGCAGCTGCCCGGAAATGTTAAAAGACTTTATGGAAGTGCGTGGTCTTGGGGTGCTGAATATCCGCGCCATGTACGGTGAAAATGCGATCAAGCCAAGTAAGCATCTGCGGCTGGTAATCCACCTGGAACGCATGACACAGCACAGCCAGCAGCAACTCGACCGACTGTATGGCTCGCACTCGATCAAAACCATACTTGATGTGCCGATTACGGAAATAAAATTACCGGTAGCATCAGGGCGCAACCTTGCGGTTATGGTAGAAGCAGCGGTGCGCAATCATATACTGATGGAGAACGGACACAATGCCAGTGATGACTTTATTCAGCAGCAACAGCAGTATATTGATATGAACACAGCAGCATCAGATGAAGAAAATCAGGATTAACTCAGGCTTACAGCACCACAGACCACGACCACATTCTGGTTTATTTTTACTCAGCAGATTCAGCAATGAATGCTGCAGAGCGACCTCAAACACAGCGCACAGTATTATATGAAACTCGTCATTATCAGCGGTCTATCAGGCTCGGGAAAAACAGTGGCACTGCACACACTGGAAGATGAAGGCTTCTACTGTGTCGACAACCTGCCGGTGGGACTGTTGCCCGCCTTTATCGAGCAGCTAAGTAGCCGGCAGATGCAGATTTACGATCAGGTTGCCGTCGGCGTGGATGCGCGCAGTGGTGCTTCTGATCTGAAGCGGTTCCGTGACATTATCGGCCCGATGAAAAACGATAAAATTGATATTGAAGTGGTTTATTTCGAAACTGCCATCAATGAACTGATCAAGCGATTCAGTGACACCCGTCGTCGCCACCCGCTCACCCGCAAGGGTATCCCGCTGGCGGAGGCGATCGACATAGAGCGTAACCTGCTATCACCGATTGCACTCACCGCCGACCTGTGCCTGGACACCACACACACCAATGTGCATCAGTTACGCGCATTGATTAAAAAACGAATTATTTCCAGACCACCGCAGCAGTTGTCGATCCTGTTTCAGTCATTTGGTTTCAAGCACAGCGCGCCCACAGATTCCGACTTTGTCTTCGACGTGCGCTGTTTACCCAACCCCCACTGGGAACCCAGTCTACGCCCGCTCACCGGACAGGATCCTGAAGTTCAGGCTTATCTGAAGCAGCAGGATGATGTAATTGATATGTTCAGCCATATTCGTAATTTCCTCGAATACTGGATACCCAAATTCGCCGAACAGAACCGCTACTATCTGACCGTCTCCATCGGCTGTACAGGTGGTCAACACCGTTCTGTTTATATTGCCGAGTTGCTTAATAACTATTTCCGTGACAAATTCGAGAATGTTTCGCTACGTCACCGTGAAATGGACAACCCATAAGATCAAGAGACTATTATGAGCGTCGGACTACTCCTGATAACGCATCAAAACATTGCGTCTCATTTACTGGAAACCACCAGAAAAATGTTAAGCACCTGTCCACTGGCAACCCGTGCACTGGAAGTGCCACTGGATTACCCGGTAGAAAAAGTGCTGACACAGGCCAGAGAATATATTAAAACACTGGATACCGGACATGGGGTACTGGTGCTCACTGATATTTACGGCGCCACCCCCAGTAATATCGCTAAACAGATCAGCGAAGATAAAAACTATAAACTGGTATCGGGACTTAATTTACCGATGCTGGTACGCATACTCAATTACCCGCAACTCAGTCTGGAAGAGATGGCACTGAAAGCGGTTAGCGGTGGACACGATGGTATTATTTTATGTGAGTGTCACAAAGACTCATGAGCACAGTCAGTCAGGATATAAAAATAATCAACAAACTGGGTCTGCATGCCCGCGCGGCGGCCAGGCTGGTTAGTGTGGCCTCGAAATACAGCTGTGGACTTGAGATAGAGAAGTCCGGCCAGCGGGTCAATGGTAAAAGTATTATGGGTGTGATGATGCTGGCGGCCGGCAAAGGCAGCCGTATTACATTGCACCTCAATGGCAAGGATGCGGATCAATGCCTGAACGAACTCAGCCGATTAATTAAAAACCGTTTCGATGAAGCAGAATAAACCCATGTTGAATAGCACTCAGCCAACAGTTTTACCAAAAACAGGATGCAGCGGATGAGTACGCTATTGAATGGTATTGCGGTATCCAGAGGCATCAGTATAGGCCCCGCCTATATTTATCACCGTGAGCTGCCGGAAGTACTCGAATATTCAATATCCAAATACGATGCCGATAATGAAATAAAACGCTTTGAGCTGGCCCGCCATCAGGCACAACTGCAGCTGATTCAGATCAAGGACACCGTCGCCCAGGATACACCCCACGACATCACCAGCTTTATCGACACCCATTTGCTGATGCTGGACGATCCGGTGCTATATGAAGATACAGTCAGCCATATTCGCGCGCGTCTGTGCAATGCGGAATGGGCCTTACAGGTACAGGTAGAACGCATTGTAAAAGTATTTGATGAAATGGATGACCCTTACCTGAAAACCCGTAAGGATGACATCATTCATGTGGCGGAACGTATCCAGCGCTGTCTGCTCAACGACAGTGAAGCCGCCCACACCGATGACAAGGTCGGTGAGCATTTAAAAAACCGCATTATTGTGGCCGACGATCTGACGCCGGCGGACACGCTGTTAATGCAGCACCAGAAAATTGCCGGCTTTATTACCGAATACGGCGGCCCTCTTTCACACACCGCAATTCTGGCAAAAAGCCTGGGCATTCCGGCCATTGTCGGCGTGCACGGTGCACGGCATTTTATCCAGGCCAATGATGAACTGATTCTGGATGGCAGCAGCGGTGATATTCATATCAGCCCGGATAGAAAAGTTCTCAGCCAGTTCAGAAGCCTGATTCGTGACGAACGCCAGCGACGCAAAAGCTTATTCGAATTAAAAAACAAACCCAGCCAGACCCGGGATGGCTTCAAAATAAGCCTGCAGGGCAATATCGACCGGCCGGAAGATGTGCGTATTCTGCGCCAGTTTGATCACACCGGTGTTGGCCTGTATCGCACCGAGATGCTGTTTATCGAACATAACCAGATGCCGGACGAAGAACTGCAGTTCGAGATTTACCGACGTGCATTACGTGCCCTCAAGGGACACCCGCTGACTATTCGCAGCATGGATCTGGGCGCTGACAAGGAACTGGCCGACACCACGCAACACGGGCCACTGGTGCACAATCCAGCACTGGGGCTGCGCGCAATTCGCCGCTGTTTGAAAGACCCGGAATTATTTCTGCAGCAGATCAGGGCCATTTTACGCGCCGGCGGTTACGGCCCGGTGTTGATGATGATCCCCATGGTAACCTGTGTCTCGGAAATGGATCAGGTAAGGGTATTAATTGAACAGGCCAAAGCGCAACTGAAAAAACGCCGCGTACGGTTTGACCCCAATATAAAAATCGGCGCAATGATTGAAGTGCCTGCAGCGGCACTGGCAGCCGATAGCCTGGCCAGTCAGCTGGATTTTCTCTCCATTGGCACCAATGACCTGATTCAGTACACCCTGGCATTTGACCGCATTGATGATGAAGTCAGCTATTTATATAACCCGCTGCATCCGGCGGTATTGAAACTGATCAAGATGACCCTGTGCGCCGGTGAAACCCATGGCATTCCGGTTTCCATGTGTGGTGAAATGGCTTCCGACACACAATACACCCGTCTGTTACTGGGCATGGGCCTGAAACATTTCAGTGTGCAGGCCAACAGCCTGCTCGACGTTAAACACATTATAAATCACAGTCGCTTTGAACAATTGCGCCAGTCCAGTGACGAGATCTTACGCCTCTCCTATCCCGATGAAATTTCACTGGCGGTGAGTAAGCTTAACCAATATTCACTCTAACCCGTCTGCATTTTCAGCGAGACCTGACACGCAATTACCGCTAATGCTATCAATATTTTTTCATCGCCTTTGCCTGATTCAGCAGATTCAGTCACTGATCTCAAGCGCTTAAGCTACACTTGATAACAATCTTTCTATAAAATTCAGATATCATCCAGAGACGCACTGCAACAGACAGCGCATCTTCGAACCAGATAACGGGCTTAAACATGGTCGACAGTACAGACCTCGCAAAGAAAACAGAACAGAAAGTGCGCGCTTTATCCGAAGCGCTGGAAGCAGGCACCATGCACCACGCGGCGGGCATGCTGAACGCCATGCATCCTACCGAAATCGCCCATTTGATTGAGTCTCTGCCTCCTCGCGAACGTTTTGTCATCTGGTCACTGGTGGCCAAGGAATCGGAAGCCGAAGTACTGATTAACCTGGGCGATGAGATTCGTAACAGCCTGATCAAGGACATGTCACCGGAACAGCTGGTGCAGGTGGCCGAAGATCTGGAAATGGACGACTCCGCCGACTTCGTACAATCACTGCCCAAGGCGGTGATTGATCAGGTATTACACTCACTCGACAGCCAGCACCGCAAGCTGCTGGAATCCGTGCTCTCCTTCCCGGAAGACAGTGCCGGCGGCATGATGAACACCGACACCATCACCATCCGCCCGGAAGTGACCCTGGACGTTGTGCTGCGCTACCTGCGCCTGCTGGGTGACATTCCCAACCTGACCGATCACCTGATTGTGGTGGACCGGGAAAATCACTACCTGGGCATACTGCCATTGTCGCAGCTGCTGATAAACGAACCCAGCAGCACGGTTGAAGAAATCATGGATGATACGGTCGAAGCCATTCCGTCGGATATGGAAGACAATGATGTGGCAAAAATATTCGAGGACCTGGACCTGATCTCGGCACCCGTGGTGGATGGCAACAATATGCTGCTGGGGCGCATTACGGTTGACGACGTGGTGGACGTTATTCGTGACGAAGCCGATCACTCGGTATTGAGTATGGCGGGTCTGAACGATGAGGAAGACCTGTTCGCACCGGTATTCCCCAGCTCCAGACGCCGCGCGGTCTGGCTGGGGATTAACCTGCTCACCGCGTTTCTCGCCTCCTGGGTGGTCAGTAACTTTGAAACCACCCTGGAAAAAGTGGTCACCGTAGCGATTCTGATGAACGTGGTCGCCAGTATGGGCGGTATAGCCGGTAGCCAGACCATTACCCTGGTGATTCGCAGCATGGCCCTGGGGCATATCAGCCCGAGCAACCAGCGCTGGATATTCAATAAAGAGATCCTTGTCGGCCTGTTTAATGGCCTTGTCTGGGCCGTGGTGGTGGCGTTGATTGCCACCTTCTGGTTTGGCGACTACTCGGTGGGGCTGGTAATCGGTGCCGCACTGATTATCAACCTGGCTTTTGCTGCCGCATCAGGGGTTACCGTGCCGCTGGTATTGAAGCGCCTCAAAATCGACCCGGCAATTGCCGGCAGCGTCATACTCACCACCATTACCGATGTAGTCGGCCTGCTGGCCTTTCTTGGGCTGGCAACCATGTTTCTACTGTAGGGCATGAAATAAACCCACAGGTTCGCTATAATCGCGCCTTCCTGACCTATAAGCAGCACAACACGCATATGAAGTTTATCGAAACCCGTGGCAATGATGGCCAGCGCCCCGCGCAGATCAGTTTTTCCGAGGCCATACTCAGCCCCATCTCGTCATTTGGTGGTATCTACTCACCGCAATCGCTACCCAGTCTGGGCGAGGATTTTTTCGCGCAACACATCGATGCCGACTACAAACAGCTGGCCCGTGACCTGCTGGCCGCGTTTGAAATCGATATTGATCAGGCGGTGATTGAACAGGCACTGGCTCTGTACGACAACTTTGATGACAGCCGCAACCCTGTGCCGGTCAAAAAAGTCTATGACGATCTGTTCGTCAGCGAACTCTACCACGGCCCCACCCGCGCCTTTAAAGACATGGCGCTGCAGCCGTTTGGCATGGTGCTGTCGTCTATTGCACAGCAGCGCAATGAACAGTACCTGATTCTTGCCGCCACCTCGGGCGACACTGGCCCCGCCGCACTGGACACCTTTAAAAACCGCGCCAATGTACGCGTTGCCTGCATGTATCCCGACGGTGGCACCTCCGATGTACAACGCTTACAGATGGTGACAGAAGATGCTGACAACCTGAAAGTCATCGGCATCAAGGGTGATTTCGATGATGCACAAGGTGCACTCAAACGCCTGCTGGGCTCAGATACCTTCCGCGACAAGCTACAGCAAAAACACATCTTCCTGTCCGCCGCCAACTCGGTGAATTTTGGCCGCATTATCTTCCAGATTATTTACCATCTTCACTCCTACCTGGAACTGGTACGCCAGAACGAAATCAGCCTCGGCGATAAGGTCTATCTGGATGTACCCAGTGGCAACTTCGGCAATGCACTCGGTGCCTACTATGCAATGCAGCTGGGCTTACCGGTCGAGAAAATTTTGATTGCCTCCAACAATAATAATATTCTCACCCAGTTTATAAAAACCGGCGCCTATGATCTGCGTGACAAGTCGGTAGTTGCCACCACTTCACCGGCAATGGATATTCTAAAGTCATCGAATATTGAACGTATCCTGTTTGATATGTTTGGCGAGGCGCGCACTAAAGAACTGATGTCGCAACTGGATAATGAAAAACATTACCAGCTAAGTGCTGACGAACTGGCGAAAGTACAGCAGATTTTTGCCGCCGATTACTGCAACGATGACGAAGGCAAACAGTATATCAAGGCCGCATTTGCCAAAGGTTATTTAATGGACCCGCACACCGCGACCTGCTTTAAAGTCTACGACACCTGTCGCGACAAGCCACTGAAAACCATTGTCTACTCAACTGCGGAATGGACAAAATTCTCACCGGTTATTGCCAATGCACTGACCGGCGAAATTGACACACGGGATATTGACGCGCTGAAATCGATCGCCAGCGCAGCAAATATTGAAATTCCGGCGGTTATCAGCGAACTGTTTGCAAAAGATATTGCACAGGGCACGATTATCGATAAACAGGATATAGAAAAGGAAATTCTGGCGTTTCTGTAGGCACCAGCAGAGTGTGAATAAAAGAAAACGCAAATGAACGCAAATAAACGCTAATAAAGATTTATGGTGTAAGGTGTCGGAGTCAGGTCTGACTCCGACACCTTCAGACGCAGGCGATTATTTTTCCTCTCGTTCCCACGCTCCCGCGTGGGGACGCATATGCAGGCAAAGTTAATGAGATTAACATGCACTGTACAACAAAGGGTTCCCACGCAGAAGCATGGGAACCAGCCATATGTCGTTAATGGGCCTGATCAAGCGCTTTGAATATTTATTAAGCCTGATTTGCGTTCATTTGCGTTCATTTGCGCTTTCTTTTAACTACCCGCCTTGCGCTGATTTATTCAGCGTCAGGCGGATAATAAACGCAAGGAATTATTTTTTACGTTTAGCACCGATACGCAGACGCAGTGCATTGAGTTTAATAAAGCCTTCTGCATCTTGCTGATTATACGCACCCTCATCATCTTCAAAGGTAGCAATCTTTTCATCAAACAGCGAATCGGTTGCCGAACGTCGACCGACGGCAGTCACTGCACCCTTATACAGCTTGACCCGCACATCACCGTTTACGTGCTCCTGTGAGGCATCAATCATCTGCTGCATCATTTCACGCTCCGGGCTCCACCAGTAGCCGTTATAAATCAGTTCAGCGTATTTTGGCATCAATGAATCTTTCAGGTGCGCCACTTCACGGTCCAGTGTGAGCGATTCAATCGCACGGTGTGCCCTGAGCATAATGGTGCCACCGGGGGTTTCATAGCATCCACGGGACTTCATCCCCACATAGCGGTTTTCCACGATATCCAGACGACCAATGCCATTCTGTCCACCCAGCTCATTGAGTTTAGCCAGCACGCTGGCGGGACTCATGCGCTCGCCGTCAATCGCCACTATGTCACCTTTCTCGTAAGTCAGCTCGATATAGGTGGGTGCGTCCGGCGCATTTTCAGGTGACACAGACCAGCGCCACATGTCCTCTTCCGCTTCCGCCCAGGGATCTTCCAGAATGCCGCCTTCATAGGAGATGTGCAGCAGGTTGGCGTCCATCGAGTAAGGTGATTTTTTCTTGTTTTTGGCAAAATCCACATCGATGCCGTGCTCTTCTGCATAGGCCATCAACTTTTCACGGGAATTCAGATCCCACTCACGCCAGGGCGCAATCACCTCCACACCCGGCTTCAGCGCATAGGCACCCAGCTCGAAACGCACCTGGTCATTGCCTTTGCCGGTGGCGCCGTGCGAAATCGCATCGGCGCCGGTTTCAGTGGCAATTTCCACCAGTCGTTTGGCAATCAGTGGGCGGGCTATCGAGGTACCTAACAGGTATTCGCCTTCATAGATGGTGTTGGCGCGGAACATGGGGAAGACATAATCACGCACAAATTCTTCACGCAGGTCTTCGATATAGATTTCCTTGATACCCATGGCTTTCGCCTTGGCGCGAGCAGGCTCCACCTCTTCACCCTGGCCAATGTCTGCGGTAAAGGTCACCACCTCGCAGTTATAGGTATCTTCCAACCATTTAAGAATAATTGATGTATCCAGACCGCCAGAATAGGCAAGTACGACTTTTTTGACCTTAGACATGTATGCTCCGAAATTCAGTAAAATGCTGAGTGTGTGGATTGAACCCGCTCAGGGTTACAGCGGCGGGGCTGTGCCTGCGCTGTGTGCTGCAGAATTATACCGGAGACGGCGAAGAGTGTCCTGTTTTGCGATGCGCTGCTGGCTAAAAAGCGTGATTGAACTGCGCTCAGTCACGCGCCAGCAGGATATTCACCCGACGGTTTTTGGCCCGCCCCTGCGCAGTACGATTGGAGGCTACCGGCTGCCGTTCGCCATAGGCGTGGCGAGTGATCTGGCGGGCTGACACGCCCTGCTCCAGCAAATACTGCTCAACTGCACGGACGCGCTTCTCAGCCAGCTGCTGATTATAGGCACGACGCCCGCGGGCATCGGTATGACCGCGCAATTCAATCTGCATCTGCCTGTCGACCTGGGCAAACAGCACGATATCCCGCAGCTTGCGCAGCTGACTGTCCTTCAGCACATACTCATCGTTGTTAAAATGCACCACTGTGTCCTTGAGCTGTTCCGGCCCATAAGGCAGTGCGTCGGCTATACATTGCTGAAATTCGTCCAGTTTGGCGTGAAAATTAACCGAGGAAATGGTCACCACTACGTCATTCTTATAGGTTGCCCAGTCCTTGTAATGCAGTGTCGGATGGTGTCCGGCCTCCAGCTCATTGAGAATCTGCTGTGCCAGATCACCGCCGACATACACCGGCATCCTGCCCCTGGAGAAGGTGAGCTGGGCAATCTGGCTTTCCTCCTGTTCACGCCAGTAGGGTGCAACGGAATACAGGCTGGCGACACCGTCTTTGGTGGGCGCCCGCAGCACTCTGAGCTGAAACGCCAGCTCACCGCCGGAGGCGTAAACAAAACGGCCTTCACCATAGTGATCAATAGGATGAATCATCTCACACAGCACCGGGCTGCTGTTCACATTCCAGTCGGCACTGGCCACAGGCGATTGATAGCGCTGCACGGCAGGCAGGCTGAAAGAAATCAACACACTGATAATAAACGCGGTGAGGCGGAGCATGATAAACCCTGTATTTCGACTTATCTTTAAATAGCGACCGCCAGCGCAAAAGCTTTAGCCGGATTACCGCTTCAATTCTCTGCCAGCATACACTGGCGAACACAAGCACATATGGCTAAGCCTTCATCCATTCGCAACACCCTGTCACATACTACCGACGGCCAGCAAAGGCTGGCTAGTCCTGGGCAAACGCGGTGTATTGCACACGGCTAATATAATAAAGCCGCGCACCACCCGGTGTCTGCACCTGTACCTCATCACCCTGCTGCTTTTTCATCAATGCCCTGGCCACCGGCGAATCCATACTGATATAGCCTTTGTCCGCATCAAATTCATCGGGGCCCACAATGCGGTATAGCAATAACTCGCCCTGCTCGTCCTCAAGCTCGATCCATGCACCAAAAAAAATCTGCTCGGTATTGTGCGGGGTCTCACTGACCACCTTTAGCTCGTCAACCCGCTTTGACAGATAACGCACTCGACGGTCGATTTCACCCAGTTCCTTTTTTCTGTAAATGTATTCTGCGTTCTCCGAACGATCACCTTCCGCCGCCGCAGCAGATAATGCCTGTACAACCAGCGGCCGACGTTTATTCCATAAATAATCCAGCTCACGTTCGAGCACGGCCATCCCTTCCACGGTAATATAAGGCGAACGTTTTTCGGCCGGTGGCCTGTATCTTCCCATTGTGTTTTAACCCGAGAGAGTGCATCGTTAATAAAATGTTTTAGCGGACAAACAAAAGGGCGCAGATGCGCCCCTAATTCTCTTAGTGTAGTTATAGTTATTTATTTAGGGAACCTCTGAAAAACTCAGAGGTTCCGCGGCACAAGGATGTGTCGCCATTTTCAATAACTGCTAAGTTATTGAAAATGAAAAACAAATCAAAATCGCATTTTGATTTGTTTTTGCTCTGATAATTAATGGATGAATTATTCAGAGCTTCCTTAGTAAAAAAAAGTGGTACGGTTGACCAGATCTGCCACCATTATTTACAGTTAACCAGCGCTAAAACTCATAACACTGGATAATATCTTTCACCAGACCACTGCGAACTATGTCTTCATGTTCGAATTGATGAACATATACTGAATCAAGATGCCCCAGCCTGTCAACTGCATCTTTCAAACCGGATTTTACACCGATATCCGACTGCCTGATATCACCGTTAACCACCACCCGGCAATTTTCGCCGATACGGGTAAGAAACATTTTAAGTTGAGCCGCGGTACAGTTTTGTGCTTCATCCAGCACCACAAACGCATCGTTAAATGTTTTGCCTCTTAGATAGGCCAGAGGCGAAACCACAATGCGGTCATTCTTTAAACCACACTCCACCACTCCTTTGCCAAGCCGCTCATGCAGACAATCTCTGAAGGCATCAAAATAGGGGTCAAATTTTTCCTGTAAGTCACCGGGTAAAAAACCCATGTTTTCACCCGCTTCAACTGCGGGGCGACTGATGATAATTTTCTCCACACGCCGATTTTCCAGTTCTTCTGCAGCAAGCGCACCGGCACAATAAGTTTTACCTGTACCTGCCGGGCCAATACCAAAAGTTAACTTATGGGATTTTATGGCAAGAATATATTGCCCTTGCGAGGCAGTTTTGGCTTTGAGTGGTGGAGCTTTTCTGGCAGAGATTGCCTGAGTATCGATGAAGGAGTTTCGAGAGTTTATATCAACAACATTGTGTTTATCGGTATGCTTTTTTCTGGACTGTCTGACGGATTTTTTTTGCGCAACTGATTTTCTAGCCATAGATCACCCTGGGATTATGAGTTAAACAATACAAACGATATCGATTGTTTCTCTGGTTTGGCAGAAAGCACCTCCTGTTTTATTTAAGAAGTTATCTGTTTTTATAGGGGAATGGTTTTAGCAGGTCAAGTGATTATGCGGGAAATTAATAAAAACTTAAAAAAAACAATTTATTTCTTTACTCAGTTTTTAACCAGTGTTATTTTGAAAATTCACCCCGGCAATAATCCACGCTTTTCCTGTCAATAGTTGCCAATTACTCGCAACATCAGTTCTGATATAAATTTCAGCAATACATTAATTCGCACTATTGATACAGGTGTGTTTTTACGTACAGACTCAGTTTCTGGCCGTTTTACGCCGGTCGGCAAACAGTTCAACTTTGAAATACCAGGCCAGATATCCAAACGCCGATAATAGTGTGCCAATAATCAGAAAAAACAACGACAGTAAAAACAGAACCCGCACTTCATTCATAATGTTTTTTTTCTGTTTATTGAGTGCTGCGTTATCCCGTTGTTTTTCGCGCATGTACAGCTTGATATCAGTACGCTCATTGCGCAGGCGCTCTAGCTGTTGTACGTTGTATTCAATACCATCCACCGACACAGGCCGTTCATCGGCCTCATGCTGCGCCAGTGCCGTATCAATGTGCTGCAGTTCCTGCTGCAGACCCTCTACCAGCATCTGTGTGGTGATAATGGATTCGAACACGTTGCTGACCGAGCTTTCAAACGCATTGATCCGCGACCAGGCAACCCCGATGTCTATCAGTATAATCAGCGTGCCGAGCAATGCACAGGTTTTGTACAAACGCATGGCAGAGGGTAATAGCAAAGGCATCTCAGGCGTTTGTGGATGCAAACTGGCTGGCCAGATCCGACCACCGCTTCAGCTCAGCCATGTCGAGTGTGGCCACCCGGCTGGGTTGGGCATGCTCGACTTCCGGCCAGAAGGGATTGAAACTGACCCAGGGTTCACCCACTTGCTGAAATACCTCCCCACCCTTTTGCAGGGCCTCGGGCATGCACTCTGGAGGAATACGAAACATCAGCGCACTCATGCCGATAGCCGCCGCAAATATCACACCCTCTCGGGTATGTGCCAGGTAGTAGGCATGGTTATCGGTATCCGGGCAATAGAACTGCACATCTGGCAGCTCGGTGACTGACTGTACCAGCAGTTGCACAATATCGGTGTGCGCTGAAGGCTGAAAGGCTTTAAGGAATTTAATAATCTGCTGATTTTCCGGGCGGTCAAGTTGACCCTCGAATTCTTTTACTGGCTCTGACAAGCTCATAAAGCAACGATCCTGTGCTGACAATCATGTTATTTATTATTTGACTGATTATGGCAGAGCGTGGGGAAACATCAATGCTGCTGAGGCAGACAGCTGAGTCGATCCGCCGAAGTGAGAGCTATATCAAGTGAGCGGGGTCAGATAGCTCAGCAGGTGTACGCCTGCTCAGACTACTTGCTAAGCAGAGAAAAAACCTCGGCAGCCTCAGTTATGCCCTGCTCAAGGTCTGTACTGAGCAGATTATAATGCCCCATTTTACGCCCTGCCCTGGCCTCTTCCTTGCCATACAAATGCAGCTTGAGTGATCCATGGGACAGGCAGTTTTGCCAGTCTATCGGCCACAGGTCTCCCAGCAGATTAACCATGACTACCGGGCAGAACAGTTTTGCTTCACCCGGCGGCAAGCCGCACATCACCCGCACCTGCTGCTCGAACTGCGAGGTCAGTGATGCATCCAGGGTGTAGTGTCCGCTGTTATGGGGGCGAGGCGCCATTTCATTAAACACCAGCTGGTTATCCGTGGTAATAAAGAATTCCACCGCCAGCACACCGACATAGTCCATGGTATTTGCCAGACCGATAGCCTGCAGCCGCGCCCTGTCGGCCAGCGTATCATCGACTCGCGCCGGCACAATAGTCTGGTGCAGAATGCCGTTTCGGTGCTCATTCTCTGCCGGTGGATAGCAGGCCACATTGCCCTCTGCATTGCGCGCCAGTAAAACCGAGATTTCTTTCGCCAGCGACAGGCGGCGCTCCAGCACACACTCCACCTGCCCGAGCTGCTGAAAAGCCCGCTCAAGTTCAACTGGGTCGTTCACCAGCTGCTGCCCTTTACCGTCATAGCCCAGGGTGCTGGTTTTCAGAATGGCGGGAAAGCCGGTGACCTCCGCTGCAGCGGCAAAATCAGCCGCCGACTGTATCAACGCATAGGGAGCCGGTGCCAGACCCGCTTCAGTCGCATACTGCTTTTCCTGCATGCGGTGACGCGCAATCGCCACCGCCTGCGCCGAGGGATGCACCGGTTTTCTCTGCTCAAGAAACTCCAGGCTTTCCGCCGGCACGTTTTCAAATTCGGTGGTAATCGCATCACACAGTTCGGCCAGTTGCTGCAGGGCCTGAGGTTCGGTGTAGTCCGCCTGAATATGCAGATCGGCAACCACCGCCGCAGGGCAGTTCTGCTGCGGCTCCAGCACCACACTGCGGTAGCCCATATTGCGTGCCGCAACGCAGAACATGCGGCCCAGCTGGCCACCGCCTAAAACACCTAAAGTCGAACCGGGTAATAGCATCATTATTCTTCAGGTGGAAGCTGCATAGCGAGCACGGCTTCCTGCTGATCGGCGCGGAAGTTGGCCAGTTTTTCCGCCAGCTCCGCATCCTGGTTTGCCAGTATCGAAACCGCATACAGGCCAGCGTTCGCAGCACCCGCCTCACCAATCGCAAAGGTCGCCACGGGCACGCCCTTTGGCATCTGCACAATTGACAGCAGTGAATCCATGCCTTTCAGATAGCGCGAATTAACCGGCACTCCGAGGATGGGTAAAGTGGTTTTGGAGGCCAGCATACCCGGCAGATGAGCTGCCCCACCCGCACCTGCAATAACACAGGCCAGCCCTCGCTCACGTGCAGTGGCCGCGTATTCGAACAGTAAATCCGGCGTACGATGCGCTGAAACGACGCGCATTTCATACTCCACCCCAAACGCTTCCAGCTGCTCTACCGCGTATTTCATCACGGGCCAGTCACTGTTACTGCCCATTACTACGCCAACCTTTTTATTCATACATCACCTTCGGAAGTCCGAAACGCAGAAAACCGAGCATTTTATAGCAAAATCCCGGCAACACTAAACAACAAATGGAAAAAAGCACCCTCAAGACTATGGAAAAACCCCATAAATGACCTGAAAATGTCCAGATTAAACCGACTTTATCAGGATAAAATTCACAGTTATCTTTAGTTTTATATGCAATTTAACAATATTAGCATATTTAACTTATTAAACATTAGACGAAACTAAATTATTTTATTATCAATAAGTTACATTATATTATAAAAGAATAAACACAATACAATATGACTATTCGTCGCCTTTCTATTTATTTATTGTACAAATATATCTATTTCTGATAATTATTTCAGTCCACTCATAAAAATACAACAAAATACAGGCTCCCCCATCAGTAAATTGTGGGACATTTATCGGTCAGCAACAGGACAGGATGATGAAAAAACTCAGCGCAAGTACCCAACAGGCCACCGGCAGGCGATATCCAGCCTACAAGCCAGTGCAACAGACCAGTGGTCTGGCAGACCTGCAAGCCGCCACTCTCAATGCCCTGAAAAAAAGCTGGGGCTTTTGTAACAGTAAATTCAAAATTAAGCGGTATAAAGTTGACCAGAACACCTGGCAACTAACCGTGGTCAATCCGAAAACCGAGAAAACCATCCTGCAGGTGGAAGGTCACGGCGATACCATTTTTGCCCATGAAGATAATCTGGCACGGATGGCAGAGGCCCTGCTGCAACAGGGGCTTACAATACGCACACAGTTTGATGATTAAACTGTGTGTTAACCACAACCACCCGAACGGGTGTAGGAAATATCTGACACGAATATCAGCCAAAGTCACCGGCCCGTGTTTTTAAAGAAGGATATAATACGCCCAGCTGTATACACCCCGGTTTAACACTGGGGTTTAACACTGGAATGAGCAAAAGCAAAATGAAAATCCATAGCCAACTAAACGAACTGACCAGAGAAGCTCTCGGTTTCAGTGATGTTATTCAATTTACAGACAACCCGGTTGATGCAGACTTCTGCAACGCCTGTCGCTTATTCAGCGACTACCTGAGCTATCAACTGGAAATGCTGGATCGCCAACCAGGCACCAGCAACGCCTCTGAAAGCACCCGCTCCATCACCGACCAGCTGCACAAACTCAGCAGTCTGATTACACCGGGGCAGATAGACCCCGACAACACCGATCTCTGGACTAACAGGCTCGACAGTTACTGCCGACAACTGGAAACACTCCGCCAGATAGCCGCATGAAGCACAGCAGCGCACATCTACCGTGCTGTGCTTCCTGTAAAGACCAATGTATAACTTGAGCCATTCACTGCGAAGCACGCCTTGTAGCTGCACGTTTCTGGTCTCGCAGAGACATATCAGCATTGTTCAGAGACCCACTTGCGCAACATAACAGCAGCCAGCAACTGGCGGAAGAATGGAGCCTGTTCAAAGAATATATACAATGGAAACAGGCAGAATTCACAGAAAGCAGCCACCTTTACCCACTGCCTGACAAAGCCTCCCGCAAAACAAAGCACAATTCATAGCCCCGCCCTAAAGCAGCTGCCTGATGCTGTAGCGCAGGCGCGTCGTTTTCAGTCGCGGATTCAGTCCCGGTGTTTCACACAGCCGATGGCGTAGCTGCCGTGCACTGGCCGCGGTTTTAAGATAAGCCGCAACAAAGTTTTCATTGTACTGACTGGTAAACTGAAATATAGATTTAAAGTTCGCACGGGTTTGCCTATCAATAACGGGGGCCGACCTGAGCAGGGCCTTGCGATTGATAAAGTTTCTTACTATCAGCCCTTCTTGCGTCAAATGCCGATGCATACAGGCAAACCACTCAGGCGAGGTGTCTTTCACCGGCACTGGCTCACCCTTTTCTTCAGCAAACATATCGTCAATGATCATATCAAACGGCTCACCCTGATAATTCTCCAGCCAGTGCACTGCATCCGCCTCAATCAATTTGATCGGCGGTTTATTTAAATCAAAGAAACGTCGGCCAATACTGACATGCTGTTTGTTCAGTTCAACGCCGATAATTTCATCAGGAAGCACAAAGTGCCGAAGCTGATGCAGTACCGCGCCACCGGCAACACCCATCACCAGTACACGCCTGATTTTATTCGATGGGTAAAAAAATGCCGGCAGCATCAGCAGGTCCCATACGTGCCCGGTAATCAATCGATTAGGATTATACTGGCTGTGAAACACACCATCCGTATATAAGCGCAAACTATTACCTGCCGAGCGCACTTCATACTGAACACCGCTCAGACGTCTGCTCCAGATTACTGCCATACAGCTCCTTCAATATCTCGACAAACGATGCGAAGAAGCAGAGCGTTCATGCGCTGTTATTCTGTAAATAAAGTGTAAGTAAATGCCGCAGTGAATTACGTATCTGTTGCTCCGCCTCACCACGACCGGACAATGCCATCGTTTTGACGATAGCGGGCCAGTCATTTGCGTATTGCACGCAAGTAGTGAGCATTGCTTTGTCTTTATCGGGTAATTCGTCTACAGGCATTCTAGAGTGATTAATCAGGCGCGACATGGCCGGCCAGCATGCAGCGTAATTGCGTCGATATTCTGCAAACGAAATTACATCCTCGAGATCACTTGCAGAAAAATCCTCGGTCGGCTGATAATCGACATGATCCACCAGCATCTCACACAGTGTATTTTTCAGGGCACTCTGCATATCATGCAGAAACAGATTTAACCACATGGGCAGATTTCTGCCGAGGCGAAGCTGCAGCTGGTCAAGCAGCGACTCGCCTTTGTCTGACAGTGCACGCCCCATCACAACCGCATGGCTTGCGCTAACGTGATCACGACTGAAGCCAATACGTAATAAAGAAAAACCGGCTGTGCGCCAGAATTCCAGCAGGCCCGTTTCCGCGGAAAAACTGCAGCCGATAACGTCCATGCCGCGCGCCGATTCAATCTCAACTACCCGATCCACAAGCCAACGCCCCAGGCCCATGCGTTGCATGTCCGGATGTACCGCAATACGCATAATGCGCGCATAAGTTAACTGTGCTGCGGTTTCAATACCAGCGTGAAAACACAGGGTCTGCGCCAGCAGATGGCCTTTAGGTCGGCGCGCGCCTCGATACACCTGTGTTGACAGTTCTGGCGAAAAACCACCTTCCTGATTAACTGCCAGCACCGCGACAATCACTGAATTAATATGCAAGGCATACAGGCGAACATCCTCGCTGTCGAGCAGATAGGCGAAATCCGAGGGTCGGGTTCGGTAGTGTGCGGTAACAAGCAGCGAAAAAACCGACTGTAGCTTTTTTTGATTCTTCACCAGTTCAGCCGGATCGAGCAGCTCGACCCGTAGATCGTTTCGACTGAAATTATCTGGCACAGGCTGATCTATCTGTAAATCCAGAAACAGTAACTGCTCAACCCATCGCTCAAGCCAGTCATTCTGTTGCCAACGCACTGGCTGATGTAATTCACTTTTCGTCCAGCCAGGTCGAACCTGGTCTAACAGTTTAAAAAACTTCAATACAAAACCACGCCCGGTTCCTTCATAACCATGGGTTGTGGTAGAAAAAATCAGTTTGTCATAATGCCGCAATAGAATTGATAACATCGACTGCGGAATCGCCGCCGCCTCATCAACCAGTAGCAGGTCGGCATTGCTCTCTCCATCCTTTCCCAGACCATCAAGCAGTGCATCCGGCGCCATAAATGCCACTTCTGATGCGCCATAGCGAACAACTGAGTGTCCTGTTTCAGCACCCTCACATTGTTGCAGCAGATGATAGAAGAACGGATCCGCAGTCGATCGGGCGGGTGCCACAATGATTATTTTTATAGCCATCTGCTGCAACAGCTTTGCCGCAAGCAGACCCAAAAGAGATGATTTGCCACGCCCACGGCCGGACACCAGCACATGACACAGGCAAGCCTGCTGTGTAATTTCACTGAACAGATCATGCAGCAGCTGGTGCTGATCCTGTGTTTTACAGGGCAGGTATTGTGACTGTGTTTCAGCTACATCTGCGGGAAAGCTGATCTGTTGTTTCAAATCCACCGTATGCTGCAAATAAAATACTCCCGGCAGTTGTGACAACATGTTGCGCAAATGCGTATAAAAAGCTGTGAGTTTTTTTTGCCAGACAGAAACCGGGAGCAACAGCAACAACAGGCAACCACCGCCTCTGATCAAACCGGATACCACACCCAGTGCATCCAGCTCAAAATCTTTCCTGGCATCGAAGAGTACGCAGTCATACTCTTCACCCAGCAGTCGCCTGGCTTTTTTTGAACTGAGCTGGCGTACTGAATTATTTTCAGAATCAGTAGTTTTAGCCATATCAATGGGTTCAATGCATTCGGAAACAATCAGTGATTTTGCATAAGGCAATCGTTCGACAAAGCCAAACCAGTCACCAGGCAGTTTATCATCATGAAAAACAATAATGCTTCGCTGCTGGCTGTTATGCAACCGCGGGAGAAAGCGCTGTAAATCAGCTGAGGTCAGCTCAGTCAAATCAGAATCCAGAATCAAGTCGCTGATAGCCTGGCTTGTTTTTCAGCAGCTCACGAATCAGCCGACCATACCATTTGTTTTTATGATCCCCGGGAATAACCTTGATCCGTTTTTTCGTATTCGGATCAACTATGTACTGACCACGGTAGAGATACAGTGTCTCTTCTATAAAAATCGCACGATCCCCCGCCATTTCCAGCATTGGAAACAACAGCACCTTGTCATCCATGTGCCGGATATATTGCCCCGAAGGCTCCAGCAACTCGTCTCGCTTAATATGCCGCCAGCTTAACCCACTTTTAAACCGCCCTTTAAGCGGTGTATTTTTAACCGTATGTTCTAATTCCTGCTGGGTGATGCTCAGATCAGCAAAACGGATTTGTTTAAACAGTTTGTATTTAAAGGTTTCAAGATGTGATGCATGCCATTTTGCACGTCTGAAGGTATTGCGATGAATAACCTTGTCACTGTATGCCTGACACATATCCGCGCGCAGTCCACTGCCATTTAGATGACTACCATAGGTCAATAGTGCATTATTGTGCTGGTACACTTCAAGCAGCCTTTGTAAAACATCCGCATGGGCCAGCCGCTCATCACCATCCACAATCAGCACGATATCCTCATCATCGGCACTCACGCTGTTTAGCGCATCCACAACATTTCTGACCTTGTATTTCTTTTCACTGTTTACTATCAGACTAAAGCGTGGGTCATCACTGATTGCCTGGCTAGCGACAGAGACAGACTGGTCGGTTGAAATATCATCCACCAGCACACAATGAAAATTCTGATTGCTCTGCTGCTTTAACATATCAATGTGCTCTAATACTGCATTCTGCGCATTGAACATAACAGAAACAATATAAAACTTAACAGTCATAGCCACTCACTTAACCTGAAAGATAGTCTGCAGCATTTTATCACAGCTTATTTTATAAACCCCACTGTTTACAGGTGAATTATTTAAAAATGCCCGGATGCTCTATAATAGTTACATATACAGAATCAGGATACAGGCAGTATTCCCTACTGCCTGACATTGATACCAAAGCGGCGTGTCAGACGCCACATTGACAGCTAGCCATAGAGGCTATGCGCAATAACTTTTCAGCAGGATATGTCCAATTTGAATCTCAAACCTGACAGCCATCACAATCGACACAAGATCGTGCGCAGTCTTGTGTCGCAATATATACGCGTGGCTTCCCTGCTGGGCGCACTGGTACTAATCGGCACTGCCTTCGGTTATTTCAATGTTATTAATACATCCAATAGCCTGCAAAATCGCGCAGAAACCACCTCGCGCATCCTTGGCCTGACAGCAGAAATACGCCGCTATACCAGTGAGGCCATACTTGCGGTACAGGCATTTATGCTTGACCCGGATCAGCGAGCACATCAACAGCGACTACAACAGGCGCTGGATCGCTCGCAGGCAATTCTGCAGATGATTGATGAAGAGCCGTTTATTCTACAATTCAGCTTACAACACTCAACCCAGCAACTCGGTTTTGATCTGCAGCAACTACTCAGTCTTTCTAAAGAATTGTTTAAGGTCAGAACCTCAGCCAATATCCAGTATCCAGCGCTGGCTATTTCATCTGAAATTATGCACCCAATTCGCAACGAGATTATCAGCATTCTTAATTTGACTATTCTCGAATATCAGGAAGACCCACTGCTGGACAGCAGCTCGGGAGACTACCAGCTACTCAACGAAACCCTGCTGGCATGGACCACCACACTGGCAGAATACCGTCTTTACCTGACTAACCGTATGGGATCGTTTGACCCGTTGCGCCTGCTGGAACATGCGGACAGTGTGAACACCCATCTACAACGTGTCAGATCACTCTCATCACAAATCCAGAAACTGAAACAACAAGACCGTCTGGGTTTCCAGGGCAGTCAACTGGTCAGTCGCCTGCCCTCGATGATTGAGCGCTGGCAAAGTGCATTTAATGGCGTGCAGGAAATCCATCACAGTGGTGTCTGGCGTCAGGATATAAACCTGCTCAGCAACAAGCTTGAGCCACTTTATAATGCTATTAATCTTGAGCTCAACTTAATCGACGAGAAGGTCAATCAGATTTATGAAGAAACTCTCAACCAGCAAACCTCAGCCAGTAGCACACAAAGCGGTATTCTCAGTGGAATCATCTTACTGTTTCTTATTTATATAATTTTTTCCATCAAACTGCTGCAGCGATTCATCGTAAAACCCATTGCGGCTATCGCCAGAGCACTTAAAGATGAGGCTTACCAGCATGGCGGCTTTCATAGCCTGCAGCTAACCCGCACACAGGAAACCCAGGACCTGATAGATGCATTCACTGAAATGAGCCAGCAGGTACACAAACGTCAGAATGAGCTGGAACACCAGGCCATGCATGACTCACTCACCGGGTTGCCGAATCGCTTGATGCTACAACAACGTCTTGACTATCACCTGCTCATTGCCGCCCGTGAAAAACAGAACCTTATCTTTATGATGCTTGACCTGAATCGATTCAAGGAAATAAACGACACCCTCGGCCATCACATTGGCGACAGTTTACTGGTGATGGTGGGCGAACGCATTTCCAGCCGCCTGCGCAGTGTTGACACCATTGCGCGTCTCGGCGGTGATGAATTTGCCATTCTTCTGCCAAATACCAATCGTCAGCAGGCTGCGATCGCTGCAGATAATATCCATAACTGCCTTGAAGAAATGTTTATAGTTCATCAATATGAACTGCAAATCAGCTCCAGTATTGGCATCGCCGAATACCCGGATGATGGAAAGGACAGCCACAAACTCATGCAACATGCTGATGTTGCGATGTATATTTCAAAGCGGGAAAAAACCCGCTACCACTATTACAATGCCACCGAAGACAGTCACTCAGTGAGTCATCTGTCACTGGGATCCGACCTGAAACTGGCCATCGAGCAGGATCTGCTGAGCCTGCACTATCAACCGAAATATCAACTGAGCAACGGTAAAATTATCGGCGCAGAAGCTCTGTTAAGATGGCAGCACCCGCAATCAGGCTTTATCACTCCTGAGGTGATTATCAGCCTGGCAGAAGACATGGGCATGATCAACGAACTCAGTCACTGGATTATCAATAGCGCGCTGGGTTTCTGTGGCAGAAAAAAACAGCAGGGCCATGAGTTTTTAATCTCAATTAATCTATCGGTACAGAATTTACGTGAGCCTGAGCTTGATCGCTTTATCGAGCAATGCATTAAAGACAACCAGCTGACAAGCAGCTGTATCAGTTTTGAAATTACCGAAAGTGCAATGATGACCAGCCCGGAAAAATCCATACAGGCGCTGAACAAATTACATCGGCTGGGAATAGGCCTTTCCGTGGACGACTTCGGAACCGGCTTCTCTTCCCTCACCTATCTTAAATTACTTCCTGTAAACGAACTGAAAATCGACAAGTCGTTTATTATCGATATGGAACAGGATGAAAGTGATCGGCTGATTGTTCACTCCACCATCGAGCTGAGTCATAACCTTGGCCTTAAAGTAGTAGCTGAAGGCGTGGAAACCCGGCATTGCTGGGATATGTTGTATAAAATGGGCTGCGATGCCGCACAGGGTTATTATATGTCAAAGCCACTGGACGAAATCAGCTTCAGCCAGCTACTTGAGAACCGACCTGTCATTACGCCACAGCTGTAATCCATTACCAGATCAGGTCATCCGGCACCTGAAAATCTGCATAGGGGTCATCTTCATCCGGCTGATTATCCTCTGGCGCGAAAATAATCACACGTTTTTCATTACGCTGCTTTATTTTCTCCGCCACCGACAGAGGGATCAGCTCATAGCGCCCGTCAATACGCGCCAGTGCCAGGGTACCGTCGATTAACTGCTGTTTCATTTGCTGATTAATGTAGATACGCTTTACTTTTCTGTCATGCTCGAAGTTATAGACCAGATCACAGCTGTCATCACGCTTGATCATATGTTCCAGAACCAGCTGATTTATTTCAGCCGATATGGCTCTGGCCCGCGCCTGTTGCTGTTTTTTCTCGTTTAGCTCACGATCCCGTTGCGCTTTTTCCTGCGCGACTTTCTGCGCCCGCAGCACTGCCTCATCCGCCACCGGCTTTTTGCTTTTCTGCTGTTTTTTCTTTTTCTGTTTTTCCTTATTAACCTGCTGTACCTGCTGTTTACTCACCAGCCCGGCCTTTAACAGCTGCTCCTGAAAAGGATTACTCATAATCTGTCTCTCAATTTCCGATTGGCGTTATACTCACCCTGTCACAGGCCATTTTACTGCATATTGCAGCAGGATAAATCATTCACTGGCATATTTCTGTGTAATCAGCATGGGATAAGCGACCCACACGCCTGGCTGGCCGAACAGCGGCCATTTGCTATGCACTGAAGACAACCGCAAAAATCAGAATTGAGCACAAGGCCGCCTCTGAACAATGCTGACAACTCCTGACTTACAGGGTTGCTCGTAATCAAGGCGGCATTTTAAATGCATGCCCATGTTTAAATAATTTTGGTTTCATATAATTATGGACCTGGTAAAAAACACTAACGCAGAGTGCGGGCACACCTGCAGGCCCCATAGGGCGAGGCATATCAGTATTATTCAGAGGCACCCTGGATGACAAAACGTTACTTTCCCGCAAACAACCCCTTCGACTACCTTAACAGGCAGCTCAACCGTCTGATGCAGGGGCGCTTGTGGATTAAGGTGTTGACAGGCATGTTTCTGGGCATTGCCACCGGCATGCTAATTGGCCCTACCGGCGGCTGGCTGGAAACAGCCACCTCGACCACGCTGGGCAACTGGCTGGCCTTACCCGGACAACTGTTTTTAACCCTGATTCAGATGATTGTAATCCCGCTGATTTTCGCCTCGGTGGTGCGCGGGCTCAGTGCCAGTGAAAGCTTTGAGCAACTGCAACGCATGGGTGTGGGTGTGGTGGTTTATTTTATCGGCACCACGGTCATTGCCATCATTATCGGTCTGGCGGTAGCCAGCCTGATAAAACCCGGCGATTATGTTGATTCTGCCAGCCTGAAAAGTTTGATCCCCACAGGCACCTCTGTCGAGGCCACAGCCACACTTTCGCCTGGCAGCCCGCCCAGTCTGTCCGAACTACCCGACAAGCTGGTGACCATTTTTCCCAGTAATCCCCTTACATCAATGGTCGAGGGACAAATGTTACAGGTTGTGATGTTTGCGATGATTATGGGCGTCGCACTGGTAATGATGAAACCCGCTCAGTCGAAACCACTGCTGGATCTGATGTCATCATTACAGGACGTCTGTATGACCGTGGTCGGCTGGGCAATGCGTCTGGCACCACTGGCGGTATTCGGCCTGATGGCGCAGCTCACCAGCAAGATCGGCCTCGACGCCATATTCGGCATGGGGGTTTATGTCGGCACAGTACTGATTGGCCTGCTGATTCTGCTGTCGCTTTACCTTGTGCTGATCTATCTATTTGGTCACCAGCACCCTGCCAGCTTTATGCGCAGTACACGGGATGTTCTACTACTCGCCTTTTCTACCTCAAGCTCTGCCGCGGTCATGCCACTGTCGATCAAAACCGCTGAAGAAAAATTACAGGTGCACCCTTCGGTATCACAGTTCGTGATTCCTCTTGGCGCCACTATCAATATGAATGGCACCGCACTTTACCAGGGTGTAGCCACGGTGTTTCTTGCCCAGGTGTTCGCAGTAGACCTGAGCACCGGCGCGCTGTTACTGGTGATTGTCACTGCAGTTGGCGCTTCCATCGGCTCACCTGGCACACCGGGAGTTGGTATAGTGATTCTCGCCATGGTACTGGAAACCGTTGGCATTCCGGTCGCCGGAGTTGTGCTGATTATGGGGGTCGACCGTATTCTGGACATGAGCCGTACCGCGGTGAATGTCTGCGGTGATCTGGTAGCCGCCAAACTGATGAATCGCTGGATGGTTAAAACCGAGCTACTGCAAGCAACCCATGAGACCCGCAAGGCCAGTGCCGGATAGCTCATTCATCCAGCATTTGCCAGGCGCACAAGATGCGGGCAATGAACAGCGCAAACATAAATTACTGTCTGCTATAGATAGCCACTATTCATATCAGTCAGTAGCAATACACTGGTAGTATATCCACCACAACTCCATCATAATTAAAATCTCGCAGAGATTTAATAATAATTAACAAGTGGTGCCTTAAATCACCTGACAGGACTGTATAGATGGCCGATCTACCTGACAAAACCCAGTTAGCCGAAATATTAAATAATACACTGCTGCAACTGCAAAACGCCCTCGCATCAGCCGATATATGGATACAACTGGGTGTTATTATTGCGGTGTATTTTCTCGCCAGTACGCTGTTCACCCCCCAGCTGCAACGCGCACTGGTACGCCTGGGTGCCATCAGCAGTCGCATTAGCCGCTTACACCCACTGGTGGTGGCGCTCAATGAGTTTGCCAATACCCTGGTCTGGTTAATACTGCAATGGAGCGCTATTCACCTCTACAACTATCTGGGTCACAGTCATCAGTTACTGCTGCCCGTCGCCAGCCTGCTCAGTGCCTGGCTGCTGATTCGCATTGCCACCAAACTGCTGAAAAGCAAAACCGCATCACGCCTGGTCGCCAGTGTTGCCTGGACCCTGGCGATTTTAAATATAAGCGGGCTGCTCAGCCCGGCCCTTGCGCTGCTCGACAGTCTGTCAGTTACTCTGGGTGCGGTGCGCATCTCCCCGCTGATTATCATCAAGGCTGGTTTACTGCTCTGGTTATCACTGTGGTTATCCAGCGTATTATCCGGCTTTCTTGATCGCCGCCTGGAAACCTCTGAAGCCATCTCCCCGGCGATGCGGGTACTCAGCGTCAAGCTGTTACATATTGCGCTGATTACCGCTGCAATTCTGATAACGTTTTCCGCGGTCGGCATCGACCTCACCGCACTGGCGGTATTTGGTGGTGCGCTGGGTGTAGGCCTGGGTTTTGGCCTGCAGAAAATATTCTCGAATCTGGTGAGTGGCGTTATCCTGCTGATGGATCGCTCGATCAAACCCGGTGACACCATCGCCATTGGCCAGACCTTCGGCTGGATTAATCATTTAAGTGCGCGTTATGTATCGGTGATTACCCGCGATGGCATCGAGCACCTGATTCCCAATGAAATACTGATTACCGAACGGGTAGAAAACTGGTCCTACAGTGACAGTTCGGTTCGTCTGCGGCTGCCTGTGGGTATTTCCTATAAGTCCGATGTACGCAAAGCAATTGAGCTCTGTGTTGAGTCTGCAATGGCAACACCACGCATCCTGAAAGACCCTCCACCCCGCTGTTTACTACGGGGCTTTGGCGACAGTTCGGTGGATCTAGAATTACGCGTGTGGATTAATGACCCCCCCAATGGCCGCGCCAATGTCCTGAGTGAGATTCTGCTCGGCATCTGGGATCGCTTTCATGAACACGGGATTGAAATTCCGTTTCCGCAACGTGACCTGCATATCCGCAGCGGCCTGGAACATGTCAGCCCGCGCAATGATAAAACGGGAGACGATGTATGATGCAGTTTATGCTATGCAGCCCACAAGGCTGCCAACTGGGTGGCGAGGAATTACTTGCACAATGGAAACAACAACAAAAAACACAACCTGAAAGCTGGCTATGGCTGGATTTATACGACGAAGATGAAACCCGTGAGCGTGCCTTTCTGTTACAGCATTTTCTGCTGGATGAGGTCGCTATTATTGAAGCACAACGGCAACGCCATCCACCCAGTTATAAAGTGTATAAAGATTCGCTATATCTGTTGCTCAAACCGCTGGATGCGGAATCCCATTCACTGGACTTTAATACCCTGCAACTGGCGCTGTTTGCCGGCGAACGCTTTCTGATCACCCGTCATTCCAGGCACTCCCCTTATCTGGCACACCTGTGGAATAACATGCAACAGCAGGCACATGAAGTACAAACCCCTGTGGATATCGTCATCGCCATGAGCCGGCGCGTAGCCGAACGTTACGGCCAGGTGCTACTGGACCTTGAACAGCGCCTGGATGTAATTGAAGATGAACTGTTTGAACGTAGTGGCGACAAACTGATGAAGGAACTGGTCGGTTATAACACCGGCCTGCGTAAAATGCACCGCATTCTGACCTATTATGTTAATGTATACAAAGGCCTGCGTAATGACCTGCTGAAACAGAACAGTTCACAGCTTGCCGCCTTTGACGAGGTGTACACGCTGGTCGAACGTTTTAACAGTCTATCCACTCTTTATCAGAGTGTTATTACTGATCTAATTGAAGCCTATATCAGTCTTAACGGTCATCGCCTCAACCAGATTATGAAAGTACTCACCGTGGTAACTGTGATTTTTGTACCATTGACGTTACTGGTAGGCATCTATGGTATGAACTTCGAAAACATGCCCGAACTGAAAAGTGAAAACGGCTACTATGTTCTGTTAACCGTGATGTCCAGTATAGCGCTAATGATGCTGTACCTGTTTCGCCGAGTACGCTGGTTATAAGTTATCCGGGCGAATAACAGCTATATTAACTATTGACGACCCCTGCTATATCACGAATATCCTACACAAACCAAACACGGCTAATCAATAAAAGGTTGTACTATGAAAATCGCAATTTTATCACGCAACAAAAAACTCTACTCCACACGCCGCCTGATTGAAGCCTGTGAGCAACGCGGTCATGAACCCATGGTGCTGGATGCATTACGTTCCTATATGGAAGTCGTTCCCAGTAAACCGGAGATACATTTTAAGGGAACAACTCTGGCACACTTTGATGCGGTGATTCCCCGCATCGGCGCCTCGATTACCTTTTATGGCACTGCGGTACTGCGTCAGTTTGAAATGATGGGCGCTTTTCCACTGAATGAATCGGTTGCCATTTCTCGCTCGCGCGACAAGCTGCGTTCCATGCAGTTACTGGCACGCAAGGGCGTCGGCCTGCCCAACACCGGCTTCGCCCATCACCCGGATGATATTCAGGATCTGATTAAAATGGTTGGCGGTACACCGCTGGTCATCAAATTACTGGAAGGCACACAGGGTATAGGCGTGGTACTGGCGGAAACCAAAAAAGCAGCTGAAAGCGTGATCGAAGCCTTTATGGGTTTAAAGGCCAACATTCTGGTGCAGGAGTACATTAAAGAAGCCGGCGGTGCAGATATTCGCTGCCTGGTGATTGGTGAAAGAGTGGTTGCGGCAATGAAACGTCAGGCCCTGCCAGGTGAATTCCGCTCCAATCTACACCGCGGTGGTTCTGCCTCACTGATTAAAATCACCCCGGCAGAACGAAAAACCGCGGTCAAAGCCGCCAAAATTATGGGATTAAATGTTGCGGGTGTGGATATATTACGCTCCGAGCGTGGACCACTGGTAATGGAAGTTAATTCATCGCCAGGCCTGGAAGGCATTGAAGCAGCCACCAATAAGGACATTGCTGGCATGATTATCGAATTTATTGAAAAAAATGCTAAACCCAATAAAACCCGTACCAAAGGACAAGGTTAACTGCATGACAAAAAAAATTGACGACACGGATTTCATAATCAATGGCATCAGTATTAAACCGGGCACAAGCACAACCGTAGAGCTGCCTGCCGGGCGACTTTACACCCAGGCACCCATGAGCATTCCAGTGCATGTGATTCGCGGCAAAAAGCCCGGCCCACATCTATTTATCAGCGCCGCCATGCATGGCGATGAAATCAATGGTGTGGAAATTATCCGTCGCCTGCTAAAACATTCTTCGTTAAAACGCTTGCGCGGCACCATCATCGCGGTGCCGATTGTTAATATTCACGGCCTGATCAATCACTCGCGCTATTTGCCCGACCGACGCGATCTCAATCGATCATTTCCCGGCACCGACAAGGGTTCACTGGCGGCACGACTTGCTAATCTGTTTATGCAGGAAATTGTGCGTAACAGCACCCATGGTATTGATCTACACACAGGCGCGATTCATCGCAGCAACCTGCCACAGATTCGCGCGAACCTGGAAGACCCGGAAACCGAACGACTGGCGCGTGCCTTCGACGTACCGGTGCTGATTTCATCCAATATCCGTGACGGTTCACTACGTGAAGCAGCAGCAGAATACGGCATACCCATGTTGCTGTATGAAGCCGGAGAGGCACTGCGCTTCGATGAAGTATCGATACGCGCCGGGGTAAAAGGCATTATCAAGGTGATGCGTGTACTGGACATGATTCCTCCCTCCAGCAGCAAGATTAAAAAGCGACATTACGAACCAGTGGTTGCCCGCTCCAGCTCCTGGATGCGCGCACCGGATAGCGGTATTTTACGCACCATGGTGCCGCTCGGCGGGCGGGTAAAAAAGGGCACCCTGCTGGGCATAGTCTCCGACCCCTTTGGTACACGGGAAGCTTTACTGACCGCAAGTTTTAGCGGCATCGTCATTGGCCGCACCAATCTACCGCTGGTAAATGAAGGCGATGCGCTGTATCACATTGCGCGCTTTGAAGATATGCAGGAAGTTGAAGCCAAGGTGGATCACTTTCAGGGCGAACATTCTCCCGAGCTGGAAACTTCACCTAACCCGGAGAGTCCTATTTTCTAAAATTCGCCTGCATCATGCACAGCCTGTGGCCGCAGCAATAAATTAAGGCTTGCCTGATCAGCCACAGGCCCTGCTGAAAACACAGGCAGCATGAGGTTTATTATCCATATTTTAAAAACACAGTTTTTTAAAACACCGCATGTTTGGTTGATTATTGCATGGTGGCTGTCACTGCTCTGCATTCCGTTGCTGTCAATCAATGGTCGCGCACTGCAGGCCTATTTCAGCAGCAACTATTCACCACAACAGCTGGCGCTATTCCTCGGCACTGTGCTGTTACTGCTCAGCCTCAAGGCGGCCCTGTTGCAGATAAAAAACCACGGCACAAAACGTCTATGGCATCTGTTATGGTTTATTCCGTTGTTTGTTGTGTTCCCCTACTACATGCCCATTATCGAGGAACGCCTGCACTTTATAGTGTTTGGTTTATATGGCTATCTTTCAATGCTGGTATTACCGAGATTCATCGCCTATATTGCCTGCCTTCTACTCGGCATGGGCGATGAATTACTGCAATGGGTTTTACCCGACCGGGTGGGTGACTGGCGTGATGTACAGTTTAATTTACTGGCTGCATTCGCAGCGGCGCTGTTCGCGCAATTAAGCCTGAAAAGTGAAATCAGATAAAATGCTACGACATTACACTTTATTAAGTATCTTTTTCGCTTACCTGTTAACCGGCACACCGCTACTGGCCGACAAATCAGACAGCCCCTCAAGGATAATTGCGCTGGATGTCAAAGAAGGCCAGGCAATATTGCTGCAACACAAACACCGCGGCGTGCTGATCGACACCGGCCATGCAGGGCAAGCGGTCGATCTACTGAAAAAATTAAAGCACTATGGTGTGAGCGAACTGCAGGCGGTAATTCTCACCCATCTGCACCCGGATCACGCCAGCGCCTACTTTCGCATCAAGGAAGCTTTTCCACTTAGCCGCGTCTATTCAAACTGCCAGCCGATTCAGCTTAACAGGGCACCGGATATCAGTCGCTGGGTGGCGGAGGACCTGCAAAGCAACAGCGCACATAAATGCCTGAGTGCAACCGACAGTCTGTCGTTTGCCGACACTGAACTGGACATTCTCTGGCCGGATAAAATCGAAGGTGATAACCTGAATTACAATTCACTGGTTATTCATATTAAAATGAATCAGCGGAATTTTTTACTGATGGGTGATGCGAACCTGGACGTTGAGCAGCAGCTATTAAACACGGATCGACTGCCGCATAATATCGATGCGCTGATCGTTGGGCATCACGGCTGGCATGATGCCAGCAGCGAAGCGTTTATCAAACAGCTTAAACCATCACAGGCGATTATTTCGGTCAATGCGAATAATGCCCGTGGCTATCCCCATACATCGGTGCTACAGCGCCTGCGGCAATATGGGGTGAATATCAGCCGCACCGATCAGCACGGCGATATTCTGCTGGAATAATATCTGCAAAAGCAGCGACACTGAAGTAATGACTACTGCACAGCACCACCGCGCAAGCTTTTTCCCAGCGACTGGTTCAGTGGATGACTGCGTGGAAGAAACGGCAGGGCACTGCGACGACGCACACCCAGTTGCTGGCGCAATGAACGCAACCCATAATGATGCGGGTGTTGCTGCAAACCCTGCTTTAACAGCTGGATCGCTGCCCTGCGGTTATGCAGCTGCAACTCGGCCCGCGCCAGATTTTCATAAATATCCGCATCGAACTGAGCCTTGCGCTGCTGGTTCCGCAGTGCCCGTCGACACAGTTCAATTCCACTGACATCGCCGCGGTTCAGTCGTGCCAGACCGTAATAGGACAGGCAACTGTCACGACCAGCGTCAAACTGCGCTGCCGCATCATAGGCCGCAGCGAAACTACGCTCGGCCTGGCGAAAATGGCCATCCTGCAGCGCCTGCAGGCCACTGAAAAAATCATCGCTGTAACCGTCTGGCCTTGTACCTGCAATCGTTTCAAACACTGTGTACCCCCTTGTATCTGCCTTGTTTACTGGCTGCTTACACATTGTCAATTTGCTGACGTCTGTGCCTAAATACAAGGGTTAGAGCATAAAGCGTGCCGATTTTTACCAGAGCAGCACCTCTGAATAATGCTGACATATCTCTGGCTTACAGGTGTGTTCACAATCAAGGCAGCATTTTGAAAGATGATCAAACCTGGTGAAAAATGCTAACGCGGAATGCGGGCACATCTGTAAGCCCCGAAGGGCGAGGCCTGAAGCACACATCTACGGTATTGTGCACCTTGTGAAGGATCTGGCCATTCACTGCGAAGCACGCCTTGTCTGTACGCTTCAGGCCTCGCAGAGACATATCAGCATTATTCAGAGGTAGCCTAGTGCAGATAGGCGCTGATCGGGGTCGGGCTGATTTCACCTTCTGCCTGCAACCCCAGATACACCTCGCTGCCCGTGGGACTGGGGCCAAAGCCGGGGGAGCGTGACAGTATACGTAGCTCTACTGGCTGAGCACTGCCCTGCAATTTTAATTGCTTCTGGCGACTGGCCAGGCTTTTCGAATAGGGCATCTGATATACCAGCTCGTCGCCGATGCGCAGCTCAATTGACACCTGCACATTGCCCGCGCCACCAACTTCCCGTGGCGGTGTGGGCTTAATCACCAGCAGATAATCCCCCGTCTGCGGTAACTGCAACGTGCCAGTAATAGCCACCACAGCCAGTGGATAAACCGACGGATCCTTATGTTGATCAAACATACCACTGCTGCGCTGACCGTAATGTTGTGGCGTAAGTTTAATCGGCATGGTCAGTGCCATAAGACCTTCACGCAGCGGTGGTTCTGCCGGATCGAATACAGACTGCTGTAATAACCAGTAGCGCGTCGATAGCCTTGTCGATCCGCCCGCATGGCTTTTATTGCGAATATGCTGTGCCGACTCATGTTGTCCTTGATTACCCTGTGGCGTTGCGATTCCGTTATGGACTTCGAGTCGCTCAATGCGCTGCTCAAGTCGCTCGATCACCTGTTGCAGACGCTCTGTATCTGTATCCGCTGCCAGGCTGGCAAACGGCAATGCCAGTAAAAAAAACCCCGAGAAAAGTCTGCTTTGCATTATTGTTCCTCAATATTATAACGTTTCATTTTTCGCCACAGAGTAGATTTATCTATGCCCAGAATTTCCGCCGACAGGGTCCGATCGCCACCCTGCTCACGCAGAGTTTTGCGGATGAAGTAGGCTTCAATTTCTTCCAGACTCTGCGGCGCGACAAAATCCAGTGATCGCAGCTGAGTGCCCTCTTCATCTGCCAGTTCGGCGGGCAGATCTTCTTTATTAATGCGATTACCCATCGCCATAATGGTCATACTGAGCACCACGTTTTCCAGCTCACGCACATTGCCTGGCCAGTCGTGACGCATCAATGCCGCCAGCACCTTTGTCGACATACCATTAAGGTTTTTACCCAAACGGGTGGCATGACGATTAAGAAAGAAGTTGGCCAGTAATGGAATATCCTGACGACGTTCACGCAGCGCCGGCAATCCGATATCCACTACCTTGAGTCGATAGAATAAATCCTGGCGGAACTCACCGGACTTGATCATTTCCGGCAGGTTACGATTACTCGCAGTAATCACCCGCATATTAACGCTTTGTGCTTCGGTATCACCAATCCGGTAATAACTGCCGTCCTGTAATACACGCAACAGTTTGGCCTGCAGCGACAGCGATGCATTATTGATTTCATCGAGAAACAGCGTGCCACCATTTGCCTGTTCCAGCAAACCAGTCTTGTTTCGGTCAGCTCCGGTAAACGCACCTTTGACATAGCCGAACAATTCACTTTCAATAATATTCTCTGGTATGGCAGCACAATTCACCGCAATAAACGGTTGTTCGCAGCGTTCACTCAATGAAAATATTTTTCGCGCTACCAGCTCCTTGCCACAGCCGCTTTCGCCCGAGATCAGTACATTACAGTCGTAGGCTGCTGCCGCTTCAATCAGTTTTTCAGCCTTGGCCATGGCTAACGACTGACCGTATAACAGACGATACTTTTCCTGCAGTTCATCACTGTCCTGCGAACGCAGTTTTTCATTTTCCATACTTAGCTGGTAATAAGACAACGCGCGCTCAACCGTATGGTACAGTTCATCGTTATCAAATGGCTTGCGAATATAATCAAAGGCACCGGCTTTTAATGCCTGCACTGCTGATTCAACCGTACCGTGACCGGTCACCATCACAACCTGAGTGCGCGGGTTGGCACGACGCGCAAAATTAAGAATATCGTGGCCGTCCACAAACGGCATTTTTAGATCGGTTACCACCACCGCTACACTGGTATTCGCCTCTATCAGGTCTAACGCGTGCTGTGGACTATCCGCGGCAATCACTCGCGCGTGCAGCTTATCAATCACCACAGCAACCAGTTCGCGCATCCGTTCATCATCTTCTGCAATGATAATTAATGGTTGTTCGGCTTCTGTTACTTCTTCGCTGCTTTTCAATTTTTAACTCCGCGTAACTTCACAACAAAACGCGCACCGTCTTTGTAACTGTGATCCAGCACTAGTGATGCACCACGACGACTCAGCATGGCCTGACTTATCGACAAGCCTAGCCCGGTACCCTCGCCGGTTTCTTTTGATGTATAAAATGGTTCGAATATTCGACGCCGGTCTTCAGCTGTGATACCGGGCCCGTTATCTTCAACAATTAATTCAACGCTTCGTTCACCGATCACCCGCGTAACAACACGAATCAAGCCATTTTCATGATCTTCAAGCGCATGGGATGCATTAAGCAGTAAATTGGATAATGCAATATCCAGCTCACCACAGGGTATATCCACCAAAGGCAGATCGTCTGCCAGATCCAGTTCAATACGCGTAGCCTGCCGTTTTAACATACAGGTTAAAAACGACTCGACCATGTCTTTGATCAATGTATTAATATCACAGGCTTCATCAGTGCAACTGTCTCTGCGTGCATAGCTGAGCAAATCATTAATAATCCGTGAGCAGCGTTTGGCCTCATCTGCAATAATATGCGAGTACTTAGATTTTTTTTCTTCGTCCATATCATTATTGGAAAACAACTGCGAATAGCCAAGTATATTGCCCAGTGGCGTATTCAGCTCATGCGCAATACCTGCCGCAAGTTGCCCCATCGCCACCAGTTTTTCCCGGTTGTACACTGAATCCAGCAGCAGCTGATAATCGGTTATATCCTGCAGGGTAATCACCGCATCCACTTCCGCCGCATCCTTCGAGTAGAAGGCGACATTGATAGATATATAACGTTCAAGCCTGGTCACCTCGGTATGAATTACATAGTTTTCCACCGGGTGTTTATATAAAAATGCGTCACGCAGTGCGTCTTTGTCATTTGGTTCCAGATCAAACACATCAAACAGCATTTTACCTAACAGAAAATCCGACTCGCATTGAAACAGTTCGACTGCCTGCGGATTAATATTCACCACAATCAGATCATCGTCCACCGCAAGCAAGGCACCTGGCATACTGCCCAGCAGCACATCCATTTTATTGCGTTCGGTGACAACACGCTGCTGACATTTTTCCACCATGCTGAACATGGTTCTTAAATTCTGCATCATGGTGTTGTAATCATGAACCAGCTGGCGCGACAGAGTTCCACCACAACTGGCTTCAACCAGATTGGTTAAAGTCCCTTCATGAGCATCCAGCACGGCTTCATGTAATCGTGCCATGGTTTTACGGTGCATCAACAGAAAGGTAATCGACAGCAATAACAGCAGTTCCAGCACAACCAGTGCTGCGTGGGTAAATGACCAGGCAAAGTTTTTCTGGCGTAAAAAAAAGATGACCGTGGCAAAAGGGGCAGCCACAGTCATTAACAGGAGTGTCTTAAGTAATAAATCGAATAAACGAGGCATTATGTTTTGCTAACCAGTCAACGATCAGGGATAGGGCAATTATACTACAGATCACCCGTCCCTGAGCACCAGTGGTTAAGCGAACCATGCCCACATGAGCGTACGCGTGGCAAGGCTCAACCATCTTGCCTGTTAGAATATCATCTGTAAGGCCAGTGTAACCTGATCAAAGTCCTGAAGAGATGCATTGGTGGTACTCTGTTGATCAAACTCGGTTGAGGTAATATCAAGTGTAACTTTCAGTTGCTGACCATTGATGTAGTAGTTTGCACCCAAGTTATTGATATCCTGATCAGACAGACCTGTGCCCGCACCGTATTCAGTTGCAGTCATCTTGGCGTACAGTTGTAAGCGGCCCATACCCACCGGCGCAGGGAACATATAACCCAGCTTGGCGTAACTGCCTTCACGTTCTACCCATGGACTCATAGCTGGATCCGGGTCAGTGGGATAGCCATCCACGCTGTAGTCAAAGGCAGCCGCCGATGCAGTCACCGTACCGAATGAATAGGGGTATTCAAAGAATACATCCACCGTGGTGGCTTCATAGTCTTTGGCATCCGTGCGGTTTCCGTAATCACCGTAGGCGATGTTCGCCTGTGAGTCGAATGCCGCACCAATGGTGAATACTTTCTGTGTACCCAGGTAGGTGCCACGGTAGCCATAGGAATATTCAGGGTCAAGCAGGCTTACATGAACACGACCGGTAATGCGTGGCGAGGACTCAACCACCTCACTGCCTTCACGGCCATCGGTGATTGCCAGACGGTACTGGAATTTTGCATCGGCAAGATTACCCCACATGGCTACACCGGTATCACGAGTGCCACCATATGGGGTATACGCAAGCGTTCCGCGGTCCAGAGTTAGCGGTTCAAGACAGGCTTCCAGATTTTCACGGCTGAATGTATTTTTAAATCGGCCCAGAATAAAACGGTAACTGTCACTTGGGTCAACCGTCAGATAGGCATCGCGATAATAAATTGTGCGATCGTCTGCGCCGCCTTTGCTGTCATTACCCGCTTCAAGCTGTGCATAGAAACCAATGTAGTCATTGTACTGACCCAGAAAGGTTATCCGATTACGACGCAGAAATGAATCATTAACATCACCATTATCGCTTGCAGATGTGTAATCACGACTCTGGTTCCACATCTGTACGGCATAGGTGATTTCCATATATCCCTGATCACCCACCTGAAAACTCGGACCGGCTATGGCTGTCTGTTGCGCGCCTGCGCCACTCAGGGCAAGCGCAAGGGCAGCGAATAACGGACGTTTATTAATAGTACAATTATCTTTCATTTGTGATCTCCCTCATTGGCCTTATTTGTATTTATCAAGCAGCGCCTGTGCATCGCCATCGGTGTGACATGTCACACAGGTTTCTTCTGACTTCACTCGAGGGTCTCCAATAAGATCCTTGTGCGCCATGTTCTTCAGCATCAAACGCTCATTACCCTTATGGCAACCAACGCAAGAATGATTAACTGACGCATGCTGCTCGTGCCAGCTTGCATCAGACGGTTTATCGGCACGTTTGCCGCTGTGACATTTGAAACAGGAAGAGGCACCCAGACCACAGGCATTGGCAACCGGAATCGGCGAATGAGTCACCATCTTTTCGTGTACATTTTCCAGCACCTCACTACTCCAGCTACCATCATCAGCGACTGGCGTACCGTTCACGCTGATATGGCCCGCATAGCTTGCCCACACCACGGCTACAACCGGCACCAGCAGCAATGGCAGCCCCACCTTAAGCAAAGATTTTTTCCACTTGCCCAGTCTGTTACTTATCTGTTTCATTTTTCCTCCGAGTCTCTCTTTTGAGAAGCGTCTAATTGTTGTGAGTGTTGTGCGGAACTGTTTTTATCTGAGACCTGCTGTATGTGACCACCCTGTTTGATGATATCCTTTTCACTCAACCCCCTGGCACACATACAAACAGGCCCATTTTTAAACTTTAATCTGGGTGAACGGTCTTTATCATTATCAGCCGCCTGCAATGAGCTGTTGGCTAGCAATAATCCTGCAATGATCAAAATACGCATGGTTCACCTTCAAGTTGTACCTGGCCTATATAAAGCACTTCTTGTGCCAACCTGATATATCCAATAATTTCAATAAGTTAGGAAAACGTAGCGATTTCGCGCCATTGCATGAGCGGATGTGGATCGCATATCACTTCAATTTGCAATGCGCCCGATAGAACGTTCAGCGGCAATAAACTCGTATTCCGCTGCTCTGGATTCCTGAATCGACTGCTGCAGCAGTGACAGGGTCTCAGCCTGCAGTTTATTACGGTTGTATTGCAGGTAATCTTCAAAGGTACGCACGTAATGCTGGCGCGGTGCCACATGAATACGCAGGCGCAGCTGGCTATAGTCCGCAATATTTTGCAATTTGCCATTCAGGCGCACCGATTCTCCCGCTACCAGGCGCTGGTCGAAAACTTCTTCTGTCAGTGCCAGGTTTACCCGCCAGGCAATCGTATGCCGCGCCAGCTCACGCACCCTGCCCTCTGCATCCAGCACCTCAAGATACAACACGATTTCCGGCACCATATAGGTGGGGAAATTATGCCCGGCACCGGTATTGGTAACAGTCGCTTGTAGCTGATAAGCCCCGTCTTTATCCGGCTGTGCCGCCAGCTCCACACTCAGCGCGGAACGGGTCATTGCTTTATCGTGGATGCCGCGCCAGACATGCTGGCGTTGCGGCATATGACAGGACTGGCAATGCCGACCCTGTTGTGCAAAATCCGTCGCCAGCCATTCCTGGTAGGTGTTTTCCCTGAGCTTGCCATTAACCCGCGGCCCATCGACTTCAAACTGATGGCAATTTGCACAGAAGCGACTGTCGGAGTAAGCCTCATGCTCCTCAAAACCGCCGTGCACATTTCGGTCAACATCCGCTTTGCTGGCCAGCGGCCCATGCCGGGTATGCGCACGTACATGACAGGCAGCACACACCAGCCCCTGCTGATGCAAATTGTCAGGAACATAATCCGGTGGCGCAACACTGCTACTGGACCAGCCCCGTTCCTGTGAAAACAAAGCCAGCTGTTCTGTCAGCGGCGCATGACATTGCAAACAGGATTGCGCGGTTTTCATATCGACTAACTGTAATTGCCAACTAATACCTGGGCCCATGGTGTGACTGTGCAAACTGCTGCGCCATTTCGCGAACTGATCAGCATGGCACTGCCCACAGGACGCTGGATCCAGCGAAGCTTCAAGCGCGGAAAAATACGCAGGAGGTTTACCCTGTGCGGGAATGGGATAAGCCCAGTGGTTTTCCAGGAATTCATCCACTGAGTTTTTTTTGCTAAATAGTTGATCCAGTTTGAAGCCATTGTCGGTAAGAACAGCCAGCACAATCACAATCACAATCACAATCCCGACCGAAATCACACTCAATCGAGCTGGCAGACTACTTAATTTTAATTTCACTACAAATACCTCGAACTGACAGCATAATCTAAATGCAAAAAATACGCGTTAGTTAAAACTAACAGATACACAGCTGCTGATAAATAAAAATAATTCTGAAGTCTGCTTAACTGTAGGACAACTACTAAAAAATAAGACGTGAATGAATAATTATCCAAATTCGTAAACCGATGCCAATTAGGCTGATTCACTTAGCTCATCATAGCGTTTTGCTGTTGAGCAACGAAAAAATAATGTATAACATTATAAAATATCTGCTTTGAGCAGTTATCACGTTTATTCGCGTGCATTTGCGTTGTTCACTTTTTCTTATCAGATCGTTGGGGTTCCTGCTTTTACCCCAACCGACAGATCAACGACCAATGACTATTAACTGTTCATCCGCCTCTCACAAAATACCGCACATCCTGCACATAAAAAAGGCAGCTCGTAAACGAGCTGCCTTACAGGAGTCAATCTGTTTACCACTGATTATATGAAACTAATCAGCGACATGACCACAGGTTTAACCACCACATGGGTTTGCAGGAAGCGAAGCGCTGCCTGGACTACCCGCAGTAGGGTTGCTGGTTTCAATCGAACCGACCTTATAGGCGCGATCAGCTTCTACAACCTTATCAGTACTGCTAGCAAAGGCATTGGTAATGGACGGCGCCTCAATATCTGCAGAGGCATTATATGTCAGATTATCGGTCAGCGCTGCAGTCTGCCATGGTGAAGTTGCCGGTAGATTCAAATCGCCATCATAGTTTGTGACACTTGCCATTTGCAGCCATTCGATCATTGCACCGTCATAGTAACGGGTTGGATAACCCATAATCACACCGGTTGTAGTACCGGTAATCATGGCACGGTACGTGGTACGACAGTAGGTGTAAACGGTCTGTCCTTCTGTATAACCCAGATTAGTTACCATAGTTGCCAGCGTGGCCTTGTCCAGGTAACGGTAAGACGCATCAGCAGAAGTTACACTAGCAGAATCATTAAGATCTTCTGTTGCATCGTCTGATACCAGTAAATCGCTGAAGTTAAGATTTACCGCACCCGCAACTGTACCGTTCATAGCGGTATAACACGGGCTTGTACCACCAGCTCCGCAATTTGCCCCTGTAGCACCGCCAGTAGAATTAAGATCACCGTTCCACTCACTGGGTGAACGTGCATCCCATACAAAGACATCATCCACTTCACCACGTGCCACCGACATCATCTCACCCAGGGTCGCCTGTAGTATGGTATTATCTGCATACAGATCCTTAACCGAGACAGTGCCACCGGTTGGTGCCGGACCGCTATTACTTTCACCCAGATAGGTTCCACGATCTCCTGCTGGAATTACGCTGGCATGGGTAGCGCCACCATTAAGCATCGCCAGATGCTCGGCTTCGGTACCCCAGTAACGGAACAGGTAATGCGCGCGACCCATCAACATATTCTGGAAATTACCACCGGTGCCCATGGCAAACACAATCATGTCGCTGGTAGGGTCGATATCATAGGCTGCAAGCAGTGCGTCCATCTTCTCGCCACTCAGCACAACTGAAACGGTTTCAGTGACGCCGTTATCACGGGTCTCAACCCAGGTTGAACTACCTAATGAATAGCTGCGTACGCCGTCGGCTGGCTTGAAGTATTTACAGGTGCCCACAGTATCAGCATCATTGCCATCAAGACAGGAGGCGTCTACCGCATCGGTCAGAGCTCCGTCCGAGACCTGCAGAATAATCAGCTCACCGCTAATAGCCGCAGGTTTGTTGGCTGCCCAGTCGTCTATCCAGCTAGTCAGGGTTGCGCCGGTGATCAGACCATACTCATTGTCGTTGTAATCACTTGCCGAAACAGTTGCCAGTGAAGCCGCTGTGGCCTCCTTATAGAGGGTTGATGAAGACAAGTCATCTTCAGAGCCTGTACAGCCTGACAAAACCAATGTAGTGGCACCGATTAGCCCGATCAGGGTCTCTCTGGTGTATTTTACTTTGTTAATTTTACTCATAATTCTCCTCCTAGGATCATTCAGCCTTAGAGTTCGGCACAGCTGCTACCAGTCACCCATCAGCCCATTACGTTCTCATTTGCATTGTTACCGTTAATAATTCAGCTATGAGATACCTCCCTCACGCTGTCCTCTTGCTTCAAACAGGTTTTATTACAATGGGCACCTGCTCATTGTTTAAAGCATCCAGCATTGCAGCCGGGGCTGCATCAATGGATGTTTTATCAAAACCCTGGCCAATTTTCGCCAGGCCTTTTTCAAGAAGCTTCTCCAGCTCCGGGTCACCACCTCCGGTGGTAAAAAAATGAACTTTGTTTTTAGTACTCATACGACAAATACCACATCAGAATTAACCACCATTTCCGCAAACTCCGCCGCATTGCTATCACCCACATCAATCACTGGCACATCGGCAAAGTCCAGCGATTCAAGTTGTAGGCTAACATCTTCTGCATCACGATCAATGCCGTTCACCACGACCACCTTAATTACATCATCCAGCAGGGTTAAGCCAGCCGCCATACGCAGTGCCTCTACCTTCTTATTGCGGGCAATCATTAATACATTTTTATTGCTCATTATGCCCTCCGTTAAAATACCAGTACACGTTCAGAGTTATGCACCAGTTCCGCGTTTTGATACTGGCCACCAACCACTACAAAATCTTCAAGCTCGCTAAGATCAACATCATTACAGTAACGTGCTGCAGAGTGCTCACACATAAAAGTAAAATGCGCATCTTCATTTTTTGCCATATCCAGAAACTCATTATCTTTAATCATGAGCACACCGTCGTCTGTTAAAAACACTTTTACGACCCAGTGACGATTCAATGCCTCACGCATTACCATACATGCTGTTTTCGCCTGACTGTAATCGGTTACTATAACTCCCAGAATCATATTTACCCCTTACGTATTTTCCATGTAGTCGAACCGTTACCTTCATCTCGCTCGAATATGTCGTTACCTTCGGTTTCACACATGGCGATAATGGATTCACCGGAAGAAGGATTGTCGAAGATCAGTTCCAGTTCATCACCACTTTGCAGTTTTTGCAGTGCTTTTTTGGTGTACATCTGCGGGTGTGGGCACACGTAACCACAAACATCCAGCTGGTAGTGGCCATCGCTGACCTTGTCAAATTTAATTGCCATGTAATATCTCCTACGCTTACTTATTTATTCAGTTTTATCTATTCAATTTATGACAGTCGATGTGTCCACATCAACTGCGCAATCAATTTAAAAATCACTCTTTAAATATCAAACTCATCACCGGCTGACTTTTTGTTCAACCATATATTGAATGCCTTAACACCCATCAGGCCGCCGATTAACATACCGGCAAGGAATATCCAGCCTGTCAGGTCACCGTTGGTCACTGCGGCAAAGAATGCACCCACGTTACAGCCCATGCCAAGGCGTGCACCTATACCCATCAAAGCACCACCCACAATGGCAAACACCGCAGTTTCCATATTGGGTACTTTCCATTTGAACTCACGACGCGACAGTGCAAGGATGGAGGCGCCCACGATAATGCCTGCTGACATCAGCAGTGGCGCATTGATCAGTGGATTAGGAATGCCGTTCTGCAAGCCGAAGAAGATATTGTCGGTTACATCTCGACCAAACAGGTTTAGTACCCAGCCACCCAGCTGTGCTTCCTGTGTTGTGATGTACCAGTAACCTGGGTCGAACACGGTTTGCTGAATCGACAGACCTTCGGTATAACCCATTTTCATCAACAGCTCACCGAAGTTGAAAATTTCATAATGCTCACGCAACGCACCGGTTGCCCACATCTGCAGACCAGCAAAGATACCCAGGCCAAGACCAGCGATCGCGGTGTTTTTGGAGCTGGTAATCATGCCCCAGACTCCGCGCATCTCATCGACAAAGCTTAAAAACGTCAGTTTGTTACGACGGATATAACCTTTACGGTAAGTGGTCACATATAGGATTAGCAGAATAACCAGTGTAGGTAAAATAGCAGTAATCAACACGTTACCGGCAAACACATCAAACCACACATTGCCTGTACCCAGCATATCGGCCACAGTACCACTCCACTGGTTCCATACATAACCCGCTGTTAATAGATCAAACCAGCCATCGGTTACACTCAGCACTGCCGGCATATCTTTTTCCAGTGCTGATTCGGCCCAGCTTGCGGGAGCAAGGCTATTCGACCAGCTACCTAGATCGGCAAACAACGCCATTGAAAATGAAATGCTCAGCAATACCAGCATCGAGCCCATATTGCCTTCACCAGTTTTATACAGTGAGCCAGATGCACAGCCGCCGGTAAAAATCATGCCGAAGCCGAATATCAACCCCCCGGCGATAATGTGCCAGCCCAGAGGATGCGGATAAAAGGTACTGTAACCACTGACTGTAACCAGACCGGCAGTAATCGAAAACAGCGCAGTGGCTATCATTACCCCCACCGCCATACGTGGCACCTTGATTGCGAACAGATCGCGCACCGCGGATGCCATGCAGAAACGGCCGTATTGCAAAAATATACCATAGGCCACACCGAACCATAGATACACCAGCAGATAGATCCACCGCGTATCATTGGCCAGTAAACCCAACGATAAAATTGTAATCAGTACGACCAGTGCCATCGCCTTGTATCCACCCTTGTGTGCCAGTAGCCCAGGCTTGCTTATTACCTGTGTTGAATCAGTAACCATAATTTTTGTTTACTCTCTCGTACTCTCTATGAAATTCAAATTTCTGCGTGTTAAATTGTTATATTTCACGGCATACATAAATGCACCAATTGTCCTTTCTCTGAACTGTGCCCAGATGTATGCCTTCATAGATGTCCATCATGGACGGCATGGTTTCGACCACTGACAGGTTGTCGGTGACTACTTCAACCACCACACCTCTATCAACTTCATTAAGTGCCTTCAGGGTCAGCAGCTGCGGCCTGGGACAACCTTCGCTCTCGCACTCCACCCGGCAACCAATCTGCACTAGACCGTGCCCTGGCAACTCAACATACTCATTAACACGGGTTACACTGGAATGCCGATGCGCATGCGCTTCCTTGTCTTTCCAGTGGAACAGATTACCTAAAAACATTGTTGCCCCTTTGATTATTTTTCCTAACATAAAGCACCCTCCATGCCATATCTGTTATTGTCTTTAATTTCAAATACATAGCTTATATTTAATGAATTATCGCTGCGGTAAAATGCAAAACACCTCGCATCAGGTGAGCCTGAATAGAAAAATGCAACGCGCCTGCAATGCACAATTTATCACTACATGCTAGATTTAGGAATGAAGCCAGAAACTGACTGATACGAAAAGCAGCGTCTACCGCTCAGATCAAGCAGACGATCGAATGATATCGCGACATTGCGTGAAGTCTCACTATTCAATCACTATCTATCAGCGACTTTCGCAATAATGACGGTCATTAATTAAAGGGGACGGATTCTGCTCATCAAAAAGCGACATAATGTATATTATTCCCCTGACTATCCATTGCATCACTGAGTAGCTACGACATGGGCCGGGCCAGCTCGTCTCGGGCAGCGTGCAATGCAGCGATGCTAACCGGGCCTGCGCAATGGAGTATGTTTTTTGAAGATTATAATATCATTCAGATGTGTTACATTATGATAAAATCTTTATACAAATCAGGATCAGATAAATTCATTACTGACCTACTGATATAGCTATCTTCTACTGAACTAACCCTGCCGACTAACTCTGACTCACCAGATACAAGAATTAAAAAAACCTCTGTTTTCGTCCTGTAGTAATTGCTGATCTGTGGAATAAATTGATTCAAGTAAGTGTCCGAGTGAACGCTGATATTTATCGATAATAATATCACTGCAATCACGAACATACTGATTGGTCTCTGTCAAAAAAATGAACCGATTCACATTAAAATTGACAGATAACAAAGGTTATTTAGAAGACGTGGCGTATCACCAGCACATACAGTTGATATGCCGGTGCTCAATTACTAAGTACTGGCTTTAAAACGGTATACTCTCTGATATTGACGCTCTGTTCATTAGCAACCGGAGAATTCAGGCATAAATAGCCCCGATAAAGTCACGTCATTGACCAACGCTTCGGCTCACCGGGCTATCACCAGGCACCTTGCGATAATCAACTCATACTCTGTTATTCTGTCATTGTTATTTTCACCGCGAGGCTTTTGACAACCAGAACCACCACACAATTAATGCAATCACAATAAGACCTGCAATATTCACCATAATTGTTTCCATCGATCACCTCTCTGATTTAAATAAGCGCAAGCGATTGGCGTTACTGACCACGGTAACCGAGGACATCGCCATGGCGGCACCGGCTATCATCGGGTTCAATAACACACCCATGAAAGGGAACAGGATGCCTGCGGCCACAGGGATGCCTAAACTGTTGTAGATAAACGCACCAAACAGATTCTGTTTAATGTTGCGGACTGTTGCCTTTGAGATAGCAATGGCATCCACCACGCCGTGCAGGGAGCCGCGCATCAGGGTGATGTCGGCGCTTTCAATGGCCACATCGGTGCCCGTACCAATCGCAAAGCCCACGTCGGCTCGCGCCAGTGCCGGTGCATCGTTGATACCATCGCCGACCATGCCAACCAGCCGTCCCTGCTGTTGCAACAGTGCCACCTGACTGGACTTATCCTGCGGTAAAACCTCTGCTATCACCTGATCGATGCCCACCTGATCGGCAACCGCCTGTGCGGTTGTCTGGTTGTCGCCGGTCAACAGCACCACTTTGAGCCCCAGCTGGTGCATGCGTTTAATCGCCGCTGGTGAATCCTCTTTTATTGCATCGGCGACACTGATAAGCCCAATGAGCTGTTTACTGACTGCGATAAACATCGGTGTCTCGGCTTTTTCAGTGAGTGCCTGCGCGACCTTATCAATCGCACTGATGTCTATATCATGATCCTGCATCAGCTTGCGATTACCCAGCAAAACCGGCTGGCCATCGATAATCGCTTCAACCCCATGTCCGGCAATCGCTGTGAATTGCTGTGGTTCCAGCAGATTCAGTTGTTTCATCCGGGCGGCACTGACAATGGCTTCGGCCAACGGATGCTCTGAGGCCTGCTCCAGGCTCGCGGCCCATTGCAGTAGATGATCATCACTCCAGTCGTTGACGGCGATCACCTGGGTTACGCTGGGCCGCCCTTCGGTAACGGTGCCGGTTTTATCGAGAACAATGGTATCCAGTCTGCCCGCCTGCTGCAGTGCATCGCCGTTCCTGATCAGGATACCAGACTCGGCGGCTTTACCCACACCAACCATGATGGAGATGGGCGTCGCCAGACCCAGTGCACAGGGGCAGGCAATAATAAGTACAGTCATGGTGGCTACAATGGCCAGTGTAAGCGCCTGATCGACAGGCCCGAAATTAAACCAGGCCAGAAAGGTGATCACTGCAATGATTAACACACTGGGCACAAATACAGCAGACACCTTGTCAACCAGCCGCCCAATAGCCGGTTTAGACGCCTGGGCAGTACGCACCATGTCGATGATCTGTGACAGGGCCGTATCCTTTCCAATGCGTCTGGCCTGAAACAGGAAGCTGCCCAGCTTGTTGATCGATCCCGCGACCACTTCATCGCCCGCCTGCTTTGTGACGGGTATGGGCTCACCGGTGAGCATGGACTCATCGACACTCGAATGGCCGTCGATAATAACCCCATCCACGGCAATGCGCTCACCCGGACGCACGCGCAAAGTTTCGTCCAGACCGACCTCAGAAATCGGAATATCCTGTTCGATGCCATCGCGTATCACACGTGCGGTTCTGGGTTGTAAGCCAATCAACCGCTGAATCGCTTCCGAGGTTTTCCCCCGTGCCCGCATTTCCAGCGCAGCACCGAAATTAATCAGTGCAAGGATAATGGCGGCGGCCTCAAAATAGGCGTGCCGTGCTATCTCGGGCAACAGCTCTGGTATGGCCACAATGACGATGGAATAGAGCCAGGCAGCACCCGTACCCAGTGCAATCAGGGTATCCATATTGGCATTGTGATTTTTTGCGGATGTCCAGGCGCCGCTGAAAAAATGCCCGCCGGAATAGACCAGCACCAGCAGGGTCAGCAAGCCAATACCAGCCCAGAACAAGGTATGCTCAATGCCTGGTAATAAGCCCGCCATGCCCAGAACAAACTGGGGGAAGCCGATAACTGCCGCCAGGCCGGCTTTTTTCAAGAGCTCACGATAATGCGCGATTTCTGCTGCCTGTTTTTCTGCTTCATCGTCAATGCCTTTTAATTCGGCAGCGCCATAACCGGCGGCAACGACCCGATCAATCAACCTGTCGACACCAGCGTCACCTTCAACCAGCGCCGTATGCTCGGCAAAATTAACGCTAGCCGTGGCCACGCCCTCGGTTGTACTGAGAGCATCTTCGATACTGGCAACACAGCCAGCGCAGCTCATACCGGAAATAGACAGACGTACAGTGGCCATGAGATTTCTCCTTGGGGGGATTATTATTCGACGCTATCGACCTGATAACCGGCTGACTGAATAGTTTCTATAACGCGCTCGATGGGCACATTGGCATCAATCTGGGCAGATTTGTTATGCAGATCAATATTAACCCGGCTGACACCATCAAGATCATTTAATGCAGCTTCAATAGTCGCCACGCAATGGCCACATTTAATGCCGGGTATAGAGAGTGTTATTTGCTTTGACATGAGTTTTTCCTGATAACTGTTCGATTAAACTGCAACAAAATGCTCCAGTGCGATAGTGAGATTATAAGAAAGAACTGATCAACAGGCGTTACACTATTTTGCTTATGTGTTGCAGAATTTACGCTTTATCCCGATGTCTTATCGAGGGACTTTCGCTGGCCATTGTCGCGCAGTGATTTGAATTGTGAGGGCGTCTGGCCTGTGACTTTTTTAAACTGCCGACTCAGATGGGCAACGCTGCTATAACCCAGACGATAAGCAATTTCGGTGAGAGTCAACTCATCATAGACCAATAACTCCTTGACCTTTTCAATTTTCTGATGAATCAGAAACTGCTCAATCGTTACGCCTTCTACGGATGAAAATAGATTGCTGAGATAAGTGTAGTCATGAAACAATTTATTAATTAAATACTCCGATAATTTTACCTTTTTTTCTGCCTCCGTTTTTTGTACAAATGCAATAATGTGTTTTTTTATGTTTTCAATGAGTCGACTTTTTTTATCGCTAATTAGCTCAAATCCTAATGCTTGTATTTTTTCGCGGAAACTGTCTAACTGAGTGTCACTCAATGTCTGATCACCCAGATCAACCTCGCCTAATGCGACTGATAATGTTTTTATATTCATTTCATCCAGTATGTTCTGAATGACATATTTGCACCGATCACAAACCATATTCTTTATGTAGATTTTCATCTAGATATCCACCTCAACTCCACCCGGATTTACTGCTTATGCTTTATAAACAGATGTAATTTCTGATGATATAACAGGCACTTTACCGGCGTTACGAATACTTCCGGATAAAACACCAAACTCGCGCTTGAACGCCCTTGAAAACGATACTTCGGATTGATAGCCAGGACTGTCGACGATGATCGAAAACGAATCAGAATATCAGCCAGGTGGGTAATCACGGTTCCTCCACCGTGGCGTATTTCCCTGGCTTCACGGGCAATCAGACGTAGCGTGCTTTGTAGCCAGCTGCCATCTTCATCAGACCAGACATCTAACTGCAACACGTTCGGTAGCTGCGCAATCAGCTGCTGGCCGGCGATATGATCGAAACCTACAATACCGCAGCTTAGATACGTTAAGTCGCCACCATGCTGCATAATTTCATAACGTTCGTTGACCTGTATAATCGGTATATCGTATCGAATAACCGCACGGTCTGTTCCGCTGGATCGCTGCGCACACTATGCCAGTCTCCCCGGGGCACCAGTACCAGACTAGCCTGCTGGAGCAGGCGAGATGCTGCACCCTCAACTTCCAGCCAGCAATGACCTGAAGTAACCGTATGAAACATCATGCAACCCTCAAAGGCAGGTAAAGCGATATCCCAGGGCGCTGTCAGCTTGGAGCGATGGTACAGGGCACGGTGAGCCGCAGCTGATGCAGGGTTTCCCCCGGTGGGTCGTTCACCTCGGGAAGTGATCTTTCGTTGCCTGTCATCTCGCTTACTCTGCCATGTGGACTGACTCTTCGTCCAGTCATCTGCACGGTCTTTATATATGGATATTTTGTAATTGTTAAGCCAATTTTATTTACTCATAGTGTACATCATGAAATCAGCAGCCTGCTTCAGCTGCGCCTGTTACTGTACACCGGATGACAGCATAATGAAAAATTCACCTATTCTGATTATTGGTAAAAATGGAAAAAGCGGAAAACGGGTTGCGCAGCGTTTGCGCTACCTGGGTTATGCGACATGTACGTTTCTCGTTCGAGCACACAGTCTTCGACTGGCAGAATTCTGCACCCGGCCTTGCTATACTCGGTGCAGAATTGCTGATCAGCCAAACTGTGGTATTTGATGGTAGAAACCGTAGTATCATCTCAGGTGTTGAAGAAGCTCTGGCTCGTTCAGCCACTGATTTTATACTATGTGTAAAACACCATCGATACTGGTGCCTGGGATGTGGGACAACACAGAGAGTCTGCCTGATTCATCGCCGGTTATTTCTCTTCTACCATGGGCTGATACCACAGCCTGCCATGGGCCGCTGCACTCAGCAGCGGCCTTATCGCCGGAGTTTATTTCGCTTTTCCGGACATACCATACATGCATTGAACAGATCAGACCAGCACAGGCTATGGCAGCAATAAAGGCCTTCAATGAAACCATCCTGAATGACTTAAATCTGGAAAACTTGGTTAATGGCGATCAACAGTCAAGCATGGCTGCTGATAAGCAGTTTAGCCTTAGAGTAAATTTTCTCAGCAGTTGTGACTGATATATTGATGACGCTGAACGGCGATACTGGACAGTCAACAACAAGACCACCATACCACGACGTATATGGCACTTTCAGTGATTATTTACTGTTATCGTTGTTTTTCAGCTCTCTGGCGCGGCGATTAAACTCATCTTCATCAATCTCACCTCGCGCATAACGCTTCTTCAGAATCAACATGGGACTTTCCTCGGTCGTGCCCGAAATAGACCCAGCGTTATTGCCTGTGATAAATTTTACAACCAGTACAACAACCACAATAAGTAAAATCCAGAACAGCCACATAAAGCCGCCTCCAAACCACATTGTTTCATCATGACCATACATAATGTTTTCCTCCTGTTAAAGACGCATCCGCCGCAGGCGCAAGGTCTGCAATCATCGCCAGAATAAATACCGGCAATGCCAGTACACTGTTAACCCAGAAACGACGACTCATGTCTTCGAGTTCCGGATTTTCCTCTTCCAGCGTGATTGTCCTGGGCTCCAGCACCATGCCGCACTTAGGACAGTTACCTGGATGATTTCAGGATACATGGGGCAGGTGTATTCGAGGCACTCGACGGAACAACTGCCATCGTCGCATCCTTCGTTCTGCTGGGCCTGCGGTAATTCGCCAGTGAATGCCGGTGGATGGCAGTGCTTACTGCAAAAGCACCCGGTTTTATTCTGCTAATCCGTATGTAATTCTGTGTCCCGCGTGACCTGCATACCACACACTGGGTCGATCAGTTCGGCTTTGCTGTCTACGTTCATAGTGAATTCACTCCTCACTTGTGGCTGGATGCTTATGCCGACATCGACCTGAGTTCGTCAACGCCTGAACAATACTGGCAAAACCGGAGTCCACAGGTTTAATCCTGCATTTTCAATAATGATTTAAGCTCATTCTCATCGGGCTGACCTCGACACACAAGCTCATCATTAATCAGCAGATTGGGCGAATGACGAATCTGGTAACGGGAAACCATTTCCGGGTGATCCTCGACGAACACCACTTCATAGTCGACGCCCAGATCCTTCAGCTCTTTTTCCATATTGGGGCGATGACTACAGGCCCGGGTCGCTATAATTTTAATGTTCATAATTTTTCCTCACGTTTCAAGATACCTGAATTAAAGACAACCTCGCCGGGTCATCACAGGTTTGCTTTGTCACTGTAATGATCATACCTGACGACTTGCCTGGCGAGCAATTCAGGACATAGCCATTATGGCCAGGCAGCTGACACCGATGCCCTGCTACCGAGCAATCTACAGCGTGGCGTTTTTCGGACTCGTTGTATACCCGCCTCGTAACCCGACTTGCTTGATTATTACAAAGCAAAACCTCTGACGACCCGGCGATCAACTACTTATTTCGTTTCCATCTGCTCCATATGCTTAAGCATCTGTTGCATCATGCCCTGCATCATACCCATGCGTTTTTCCATCATGGCATTATTATCCGCCATATCACCCATCTTCATACCGGCATGGCCTTTACCCATTCCCTCACCATCACTCTGGGCTTTGTCCATCATGTCTTTATTCCCCATCATCATGCCCTTGCCATCGGCGTTCGGCATCATGCCGCGCATTTTCTCCATCATATCCATCATGTCTTTCATGCTTTGCATATGATTATTCATATACTGTTTTTTCTTGCTGCTGCTGTTTTCCTTTTGCATTTTCATTGCCATATCTTCAGCTTTTTCCATCTGCATGTTGAACTTGTCGCTCATCATCTTCATATTGCCCATGTTCTGTTGCGCATGGACACTGGTGATGGATGCAGTTGCCAGAAGCAGTGTGGATACTAATATATATTTTTTCATCATTAAGTCTCCTGTGAGATGTCGTGAATTCAATTTGTAAGTGTAACTCAACCAGTTTGATTAGAGGGCAAGCTCGATAGCATATTGGGCTTCTCTCTCCGACCAAAGTTTGAGGAACACACAAAATGCCTTACACGCAGCTTACCCAGGTACAACGATACCAGATTTATGCCCTAATGAAAGCGGGTTTTAATCAAACACAGATAGCCAATATTGTTGGTGTTCACAAATCGACCTTCAGCCGCGAGCTGAGGCGAAATCGTGGCCAGCGCGGCTACCGCCCCAGACAGGCTCATAAGGTCTCTATCCAGCGTCGCCTGTACAAAGCTCAACTCCGTATTACCCAGACGATCTGACATTTCATTGAGCAGCGGTTGCATGAGCAGTGGAGCCCCGAGCAAATCAGCCTCTGGCTCCGTCAGCAAGCCAATATTTCGGTCAGCCATGAATGGATTTACCAGTATGTTCTGACGGATAAAAAGAACGGCGGATCCCTTTATCGCAATCTGCGCTGTCAAAAACAGCACAAGAAGCGTTATGACACCTATTCAGGCCGAGGCTGTATTCCCAACGCCGTCTCTATCGAAGAGCGTCCCACCATTGTCGATACGCGCAGTCGTTTAGGCGACTGGGAACTGGACACCGTTATTGGTAAAAACCATCGTCAGGCCCTGGTCACATTGGTCGAACGAAAATCAAAGCTAGCCCTCATTGCCAAGGTCGCTCACAAAACGGCTGAGGCGGTCAGTAAGGCCATTATTCGCATGCTTAAACCCTTATCAGCCCGGGTGCATACATTAACCGCTGACAACGGGCGAGAATTCTCTCACCATCAAAAAATTGCCAGGGCACTGAATGCAAAATTCTATTTTGCCCATCCCTTCGCATCATAGGAGCACGGTTTGAATGAAAACACCAATGGTCTCATTCGCCAATACTTCCCCAGGAAGCACGATTTTAGAACCATCACTCAACAGCAAATTAAACAAGTGATGGATAAACTTAATCACCGTTCCCGAAAATGTCTTGGCATTAAGACGCCCAATCAGGTATTTTTAAGGATTGAAGCCAGTGTTGCACTAGCAACTTGAATTCGCGCATATAAGTTAGCACATTAGATGATGATTTATTTTACAAGCGGTCTCTCAAGCTATAAGTTTTGCTTCGACTGAAGCTAAATTACTCCTTTTCCAGGATTTGGACCTCCATGTCCTGCTGACTGGTTTTATTTGGCAAATGTACTTCGCATATAGTCAATTACACTTTTAATATCCTGATCACTCAGACTGGCATTACCCCCCTTGGGTGGCATAGCCATAGGTGAGCCAGGACTCTGGAAACCATTGACGACATTATTGAATAACTCATCATCAGGTTTTGATAAGCGCCCTGCACTTCCGGTTAAATCAGGCACACCTGGCAACACGCCTTTTCCATCTTCGCCATGACACACTATACACGTTGAATTATAAATTTTCGCGCCATCCGCCATTGCCAGATTTATATTCCCTAAACCGGCCAGTATCAGTACAGCCGCAACATTGCCGATTAACTTATTTGAACCTTGTCTCATCAATTTTTCTCCGATTATTTCTTTAAGCGTTTTTATTAAGGAACATGCGCCCCTGTTAGCCACAGGGCCGCAGACATCCCATAGACCAGTTAGTTACTCTGTTGCAGGAAGGTGATAATATCCCTGGTTTCCTGACCAGTGAGTCCGCCGCGTACACGCATGTGGAAGCCTGTGGTAATCCACTGATCATCACGCAGCTCCTTGGCATCGCGCAAGTTATGACAGCGTACACAATTATCGGCCCAGGCCTTGGCGCCTTTAACAAAGTCGCCTTTTGCAGGGTAATCAGCTGCAATAGCCACTGATGCTGACAGAGCCAGGCCCATTAGCGCTGTCAGGCTGCTGAGAGTTAAGTTTTTAGTGTTCTGTTTCATAATATATTCTCCTTAGAAGCCGTAGGCCAACTGCACCAAAGCGCGATCGTATGCTTGTTGACCTGCATTAGGATTATCATTGGATTCAAAGCCAAGTTTGGCGATAAAATTATTGGTAATCAGATAATTCAGACCAACAGCGGTTTGTTGTACATCTGCACTGGCATGAGGTGTATCAAAATCGGCATAACGCACCACCGCTTCGAACTTGCTGGAAGGTATTTTATACGTCACCTGTCCATACCATGTAGTCCATTCTGCTGAAGCCAGACCAAAACCACCTATATTTGTTTCGCCCAGCTCAGATCTAACATATTCATAGCGCACATCAAACGATTTGTTACGCCAGGACACATCCATTCCGGTCACGTCATAGTTACTCGCCGCAATGCCACCCAGACCAGGATTGGTGCCAGTGAATTCATCGCCTTCAAAACTGGTTACTGTCGCCTTGCCGCTTACGAAAGACACAGCAATTTCCAGTGAAGGAACAGGCAGAATGCCGAAACGACCACCGAACACTTTTTCACCATCGCCATCAGCGCCAAATGCCTCGGCATCAACACCATCGTATTCAATTTCATCAATGGCTGTATTATCTCCCGCATCAGGTGCAATTTCAGCCTTGACCTCAGGCCCGTTAGCCGTATACACCGCGTAGTTGGCCTTCATGCCGCCGATATGAAATCCACCCCGGAGCTGAACACCCATGTCGGACACAGGCGCCGCGCCATCATGACCGAAACCCGGTGGTGCGGAAGGCAGTTTATTGATCCAGGAAGGATGCAGGTTCTGCCGGAAATTACCAACAGGGCTTAAGAATCTACCGGCAACCAGAATCATATTGTCGTTCAGGATCCAGTCAATAGTCAGGTATTCCATAGCAGTTTCTGTGGAGCCATCTTCAGCCGTGCTAATTTCCAGTTCCGCTTCCAGCATCACCTGATCACGAAACTGATAATGAAAAATAGGCGCAAAGGTACCGACATTGTAACTACCATCATCACCCTCTGCGTCAGATTTTACATAACCCACATCGGCATAGCCAGCCATGTGCATTAAAGAGTTCTGGCTACGCCATTCACTGGCTGCAGCCACTTCTGTTTTAAGTTTTTCAACGTCCAGCTTTAACTGTTCCAGCTCACTTGCGGCGAATCCTGTCGAATTCACGGACATAAGTGGCAGCGAACACATTATCGCCAGATATATTTTTTTTGATTTTTTCATGAGTTATTCCCCATATTTACATTTGGTAAAAGTCGTTTGGATAAAGATCAGGTTAGTGGCGCCAGCCTCAGCTATGACGCATTGCTGCAATTATCCCTTTGTCAACGAACAGCTGGATATGATTGTTTGACCACAACACACATGCCAGAAGCCAGGGAAAGCGCAGGTCTAAACCGTGCGCCACAAAACCCGGTGCTCAGGAGATAGGAGGTCGTAGGAAGAAAACTGGAACGGGTGAAATATGATACACCTTCATGAAAGGTATGCTAGTAGACATCATATTATCTGAGAAATCAAAAACGGTACCAGACGGGACAAACATGCTGTAGAGCGTGACACAAGCACAGCTGCCGTTATCACAACAGCACTGCTTATCCATGCAGGAGGCACACTTACTACTTTCACTAGCAGACTGCGCTGACAACTGTTCATCATGATGAGCAGTTTTTTTGCTCATGTGTGCGTGGTTTTCACTCATGCTGCCGGCGACTTCCGGCTCACCGCATTGATGTTCCTGACTGGCAATCATCGTCTCCATTGGCGCGAATATTAAAATAAGCGCCATTAAAGTCGATAGAATCTTTTGTGCCAGCCTTTTCAATGGTAACTCCCGTTGATGTGCTGTCAATAATAACCGAACTGAGTCCAATATTATTGTCTGATATCAACTTAATTAGAGTTAATTAATACTCCTAAACTCGTGTTCACCACCTGATTGATCAATTTGCATGAATGGATACCAGCTCATACCCACATTCAATATCGGCAGATAGCAATAAACACTATCAACCTTCCCATTAATATGCAATACGAACGTAACATCATATTGTTATCAGCAAAACGCTGATAATTAATCAAAATCGGCCTATGGCATAAATACAACTTTCTCATAAAAATCAGTTGCACCCTTCCTGACCGACAAACAACGATAACTCCCGATAGTAGCCGGTCAATTGGCTAATATTACCTATGCAGTGAACGCACGCGCCACAGAAAATACACCGCTGGCAACACCAGCAACGTCAGAATCACTGCACTCAGCATACCACCCACCATCGGCGCTGCAATGCGACTCATCACTTCAGATCCGGTACCGCTGCCGTACATAATCGGTAGCAAGCCTGCAATAATAGCGCTGGCAGTCATCATCACCGGCCGTACGCGCATACCGGCTCCGTGCAGCACCGCATGACGCAACGTTTCCAGCGCTGGTGCAATACCTTTTGTTTCGCATTCTGACTGCATCTGGGCATACGCCTGATTAAGGTAGACCAGCATGATCACGCCGATCTCCACTGCCACACCGGCCAGCGCGATAAAGCCCACGCCCACCGCCACTGAGAAATTGTAGCCCAGTAGATACATCAGCCAGATGGAGCCGATCATTGCCAGCGGCAGGGTGCCCATGATAATGGCGACTTCGGCAAACCGGCGAAAGTTCATGTAGAGCAGCACGACAATGATGACCAGTGTCAGCGGCACCACATAGGTGAGCTTTTCCTTGGCACGCAACATGTATTCGTACTGACCGGACCAGGTCACAGAATAGCCTGTGGGGAGCTCCAGTTGCTGCTCGACGGTGACCATGGCCTGCTCGACATAACTGCCCACGTCCACGCCGTCAATATCAACGAAGGTCCAGCCGTTCAGTCGGGCGTTCTCACTCTTGATGGCCGGCGGGCCATCTTCCACATAGACTTTTGCCACGTCGGCGAGCGCAATGCGCTGTCCTCCAGGTGTCACAATGGGCAGCAGCGCCAGTTGTTCCGGCGTGTCGCGGTAATCCTGCGGATAACGCAGATTGATCGGATAACGTTCAAGCCCCTCGATCGTCTGGGCCACGTTCATTCCGCCAATCGCCGTGGCCACCACCTGCTGCACGTCGGCGATATTAAGACCATAGCGCGCGGCCTGTTCGCGCTGAATATCCACCTTAATGTAGCGCCCACCGGCCACCCGTTCAGAATAAACCGAGGCCGTGCCGGGCACATCCTTAAGAATCTGTTCCAGCTGCTGACCAATCTTCTGGATTTCTCGCAGATCCTCACCCGCCACCTTGATACCCACCGGGGTCTTGATGCCGGTGGCCAGCATATCAATGCGGGTTTTAATCGGCATCACCCAGGCATTGGTCAGGCCGGGAAATTTCACCAGCGCATCCAGTTCCTTCTTGAGCCTGTCAGTGGTCATACCGTCACGCCACTGATCCCGCGGCTTGAGCTGAATAAAGGTTTCTATCATGGTCAGAGGTGCCGGGTCGGTGGCTGTTTCGGCGCGACCAATCTTGCCGAACACGGTTTTTACCTCGGGCACCGTAGCAATTAACTTATCGGTCTGCTGCAGGAGCTCACGCGCCTTACCAATGGACAGACTCGGATAGGTTGTGGGCATGTACATCAGGTCACCTTCATCCAGGCTGGGGATAAACTCGCTACCGATCTTGTTGGCTGGCCAGAAGCCTGCCAGGGTCAGTACCAATGCAATGACCAGGGCCGCTTTGGGAAAGCGCAACACTGTTTTCAACGCGGGCATATAGAGACCAATCAACAGACGGTTGACAGGGTTTTTATGTTCAGGCAACACCTTGCCGCGAATGAAATAGCCCATCAATACCGGCACCAGCGTCACCGCCAGTGCGGCACTGGCCGCCATGGCGTAAGTTTTGGTAAACGCCAGCGGGCTGAACATCCGGCCCTCCTGGGCCTCCAGAGTGAACACCGGCACGAAGCTGACGGTGATAATCAGCAAACTGAAAAACAGCGCCGGCCCGACTTCTGACGCTGATTCGGCAACAATCTTCCAGCGGTTCTCCGCGGTCAATGGCGTGCGCTCCATGTGCTTGTGCATGTTCTCAATCATCACGATGGCGCCATCGATCATGGCGCCGATAGCAATGGCGATACCCCCCAGTGACATGATATTGGCATTCAGGCCCTGCCAGTGCATCACAATAAAGGCGGTCAGAATACCCACTGGAAGACTGATAATCGCCACCAGAGAGGAGCGTATATGAAACAGGAATACCATGCACACCAGCGCCACCACCGCGAATTCCTCCAGCAGTTTGTGCCACAGATTTTCTACCGCCCGCTCAATCAGCCCTGATCGATCGTAGACAGTGACGATCTCCACGCCCTCAGGCAAACCCGCCTTGAGTTTTTCCAGTTTGCGCTTGACGCCATCAATGGTCTTCTGCGCATTCTCACCAAAGCGCATCACCACGATGCCACCGACGACTTCACCTTCACCGTTGAGTTCGGCGATGCCGCGACGCATCTGCGGCCCCAGTTCAATCTCTGCCAGGTCCTCGAGCAGCAGGGGGACACCATTGGCATTCACGCCCAGCGGAATATTCGCCAGGTCATCGACACCCTGAATATAGCCACTGACCCGGACCATGTATTCGGCTTCCGCCATTTCCACCACCGAGGCACCCATTTCCTGGTTACCACGCTGGATCGCCATCTGGATATGCGACAACGGAATACCGAATGCACGCAGCTTTTCCGGGTTCACCTTCACCTGATACTGCTTGACCATGCCACCGAGCGCCGAGACTTCGGAAACCCCGGATACTGTCTGCAGCTCGTATTTCAGAAACCAGTCCTGCAGACTGCGCAGCTGGCTGATGTCATGCTTGCCGGTACGATCCACCAGCGCGTAGAGATAGACCCAGCCCACACCCGTGGCATCCGGGCCCAGTTGTGGTCGGGCACTGGGCGGCAAGGTGGGTGCCACCTGTGACAGGTATTCCAGCACCCGCGAGCGCGCCCAGTAAGTGTCGGTATTCTCATCGAAAATGACGTACACATAGGAATCCCCGAAGAAGGAGTACCCGCGCACGGTAACCGCGCCCGGTACCGACAGCATGGCAGTGGTCAGTGGATAGGTGACCTGGTCCTCCACCACCTGCGGCGCCTGTCCCGGATAGCTGGTTTTAATAATCACCTGCACATCGGACAGGTCGGGAAGCGCATCCACCGGTGTGTTTTTCAGGGAATAAATACCAACTCCCACCAGTATCAGGGTGGTCAGTAGCACGAAAAAGCGGTTGCCGATGGACCAGCGGATCAATAACTCAATCATGGTGATGCTCCTGCTGAGGATTGTCGGAGCGCATACCATTGTGGTCATTTTGCTCCGGCATCGACATCGCATCGTGATTCATCCCATCATGCTGACTGTGATCCATTTCAGCCGACATGGCATCGTCTGCCGAGGCCTGATCCGGGATATGCACCTGGGTCAGCTGGTAACTTCCACCACTGTCCCTGCTGATCTGCACATGCAGGCGCATGCCCTCTTTGAGCGCCTCCATATCCACGCCCTCATCAACAGTAAAGTCCATGGTCATCGCTGGCCACTGCCAGTCTGCTATCGCCTCGTGTTCCAGCGTGACCATGCGATGCCCCGGCATCAGGCCATTGATTTGCGCACCCACCCAGACTGAACGCGGGCCAGCACCGGCCTCCGCTGCGCTCGATTTCTCGTCTTGTGAGCCACGCGGGGCCATGCGCTTGAAGTCCGACGTCTTGCTGGACTCCGAATCGATCAGGAACTGCGCAGAGGTCACAATGCGTTCCCCCTCGTTGAGGCCCGAGCGGATTTCCACCTGATCTTCACCCACGCGCCCGATCTCTACCGCCAGCGATTTAAATTGACCATCCCCCAGTGCCAGCACCACCCGTGACTGGCTGCCGGTACGAATCAATGCTTCACGCGGTATTAGCAGCGTTTTATTCCCCGGCCGGGTTTCAATAACCATCTGCGCGAACATCCCCGGTTTCAGGAAAGCATCCGGGTTATCAAAATACACCCGAACCTGCGCGGTGCGGGTCTTCTCGTTTAACGACGGGTAGATATAATTCACCTGTCCCTGCCATTCACGGCCGGGCAGGTAGTCCAGCCACATGCGCACCTTATCGCCCTCTCTAACCAGATCCACCTGACGCTCGAAGACTTCTCCAATCACCCAGATATGTTCCAGCTGGCCAATGCTCATCATATTCATGCCGGGTTTAACATACATGCCCTCACGAACCGTGAGATTGTCCACTACCCCCGAGCGAGGCGCGGCAACGGTGATTGTCTGATTGACTTTACGGGTTTTACGTAAACGCTCGATATCCGCCCGCGGCACTTGCAGGGACAACAGGCGTTCCACCGCCGCACTAATCAGCAACGAATTGCCACGCTTTAAGGCCAGCAGTAATTCTTCCTGGGCGTTGACCAGAGTAGGTGAATAGAGTGCGTACAAGGGCTCCCCCTGAGTCACCGGATCACCCACCGACTTGACGTAGAGCTTTTCAATCCAACCTTCCACCCTGGGATGCATGTGTATCAGGCGGTCTTCATCGTATTGCACATAGCCTACGGTTTTGACATCAAGGTCGAGCCGCCCGAGTTCCACCCTGGCGGTGCGCACACCGAGATTGTTGATGACCTCGGGCGAGATTTTAACGGTACCGACTTCATCATTCCCGGTGTCGTCCGCGTAAACCGGAATCAGGTCCATGCCCATGGGCGATTTGCCGGGCTCATCGCGCTGGTAATTGGGATCCATCGGCGCCACCCAGTAAAGCGGCTTGCGTTCACCGCTCTTTGCTGTTGCGCCCTCTTCATCTGAGCTGTTCAACAACCAGACAGCGGATGCGCCGAGCAGCGCACCAAAGGCAATGCCCAGTATGGTTTTGTTCAATGTATTCATATTGAATTCCTTTAAAAGGTTTCTACTGCCTGCGCATCGTCAGGCGATACCTGGGCAAGCAGGTAATTGATCTGGGAAATAATTTTCTGCCGCTCCACGGCGATAGCAAGCGCATCAATTTTGGCGTTCAACTCGGCAATACGCGCCCGCACGGCTTCGGCGAAGTCGCCATCGTCATTGTTGTAGGCAGCCAGCGATGCGTCTGCCTGTTCCGCCATCTGTGGCAGCAACTGCTCGGTATAAAGTATCTGGCGTTCATCCAGACGTAGCAGTTGCACGCGCGCGGTTTCCAGTTCTGCTATCAGCTGGCGGCCAAGCAGCTGTTTTTCTGTTTTGATGACTTCGCTTCGGTTAACGGCGGCACTCACCTCCCTGTCCTGCCGGTTATCAGTGAAAACCGGTAGATCAAACGTCACGCCAATAGAAAACAGATCGGCTCTGTCGCGCCCCAGCGGATCACTGTCGCGGTAACCGTATTGGGCTGTCAGTCCCCATTCGGGTTTGTACTTCTGCTTAGCCAGATCAACGCCGGTTTGCGTTGCATCGATACGCTGATCCAGTGCCCGCAACGCGGGATGATGGCGGACTGATTCATATAGACTGTGCATGCTGGCGCTTTCAATGGGCAGTGCCGTCAACGATCTCACAGGGGAAATCGTTGGTAACACCGGCGCGATGGGGGCTGTGGCAGGTGCACCAATCCATTCAGACAGACGCTGCTGTGCAGCCTGCTGTTTTTGCCTGAGCACCGTCAGGCGATCAGACAGCCGAGTCAGTTCGAGTTGCGCACGAATCACATCATGCTGGCGCACCCGGCCCAGTGCCGAGGAATAACTGGCTTCGGTGATGTCCACCATTTGTTCGAACAGCGTGCGATCCTGCTCGATCAGGCGGATACTTTCCTGTGCCTTATAGGCTTCCAGCCACAACTGGCTGACCGTGGCGGTCACGCGGGCGCGACGGTCCATTCGCAACAGAGGATGCTGTTCTGCAAGCTGCCGCTTCTGTTGCCGGGTGAGCGACAGGCTGTCACCCCGGGGAAACATCTGCGAAACCCCCACCGACAACTGGGTCATGGCTTCCTGGTTGATGTCAAAAGTATCTACGGGAAAATTACCGGCCATCAGACTTATTCGCGGGTCAGGTAAAGTCGCTGCAGCGGTCGCTTCGTCAGTGAGAGCCTGCTGAGTATACTGGCTACCGCTAAGCCAGGGATCGGCGTCCGTGGCGAGGGTGACAGCCTGTTGCAGAGTCAGGACTTCAGGAAGAGATTGTGCAACGGCAGCTGCACTGCCCATAGTGAGCTGCAGGGTGAGTGGCAGAATAAAAAGCATTTTAACGAACATGCTCATGGATATGCTTCCTGTTGATTGAGTGACTGATGCTGTTGAGCCACGCTTTGTACACTGGCAAACACTTCTGTGCTTCCGTCTTTTTTTACCAGCAAAACCTGGTACGGCATAAATTTGTCGTCATACTCCATCCCCGGGCTACCCACCGGCATGGCCGGTACAATGAGCCCTGTAGCGTCAGCGGGTGGGCTGGCCAGAAATTGATGGATGTAGCGAGCGGGTATATGGCCTTCAAAAACATAACCTTGTGACGACACCGCAGTGTGACAGGAACGCAGCGTCTTTTCTATTCGATAACGATCTTTGATAGCGCCCAGATCAGTCGGGTGCTGTATACCCGCTTTGAAACCCGCGGCTTCGAGATGGTCTATCCATTTTTCACAACAGCCACAGCTCGGGCTTTTGTAGACAGTGAGCATGTCAGCATCCGTAGCAGTTTGTTCCAGTGTCTCGGGGGCGTCTACCACATCGTTACAGGCTACGAGCAAGGGCAGCAGCCCCAGCATCAAAGCCGTTAATTTAAACCGACGCATGATTAGCTCCAGACACATATAGCTTGCAAGCTTCAGGGCTCGGCTGCAGACAGCCGGATTGATTTCTCACAGCTACAAAGCGGGGTTTATTTTTCTGCATGTATAACACACCATAGTTGTAAGTCACCCGTTCAGGCGCATGGTTGATTCGTCTGGCCAGCATAGCTTTTCCTTCAGTATCAGTCATCAGTGCTGCTTATGAGTATTGCTCTCATGCTCGGTTTTCCTTGAGCGTAAAAATAACAGTTCACCGATCGCAATCAGCAACATTGTCACAAAGGCGACACCAATAACGAATGGATCGGAATTAAGCTTGACCCAGATAAAGCCAGCCAGTACCAGCAAGTTCAGAATAATGGCCGTAAGCGGCACCCATCGACTGGCCTTAACATCGTTCAGCAGGTAACGCAGCACCCCCCACTGTAATGCCAAATCCATTATCAGATAAAAGATAATACCCAGAGCAGCGATGCGGGACAGGTCGAAAAATGCAGTAAGCAACAGACCCAGCACTACAGTGTAAACCAGTGTGTGCTTCTGCACACTCCCCGGCATACCCAGGTGTCTATGCGGCACCAGCTTCATTTCTGACAACATCGCCAGCATTCTGGACACTGCAAAAATACTCGCAATAATTCCCCCTGCTGTCGCCATCATGGCAATCGCCACTGTGAACCAGACACCGTACTCACCAAGCGCAGGTCGAGCAGCCGCCGCCAGTGAATAATCACGGGTTTCAATAATCTCACTGAGGGAAAGATTGCCGGCGACGGTAAGACCAACCAGCATGTAGATAACAACACAGGCGGCGATTGAAATGACAATGGCCCGACCAACATTGCGACGAGGGTCGATTATCTCGGAGCCACTATTAGTAATTGTAGTAAAGCCCTTGAATGCCAGAATGCCAAGTGCTGTGGCACCGAGAAAGCTGCCGACTGCGCCACTGTTTTGCTGAGAACTGAAATTAACCGTAACACCATCAATCAGACTGACACCCACCAGGCCAAAGATCAAAATACCGCCGATTTTCAATATACCAATCAGGCTCGCGACTCTCTGGATAGACCGATTACCTAGCAGATTGATAATGAACGCCGTCAGAATAAGCGAAACACCCAGCACCGGAACCATCAGGCCAGACTCATCACCGCCAAATAATTGCATGGTATAGGCACCGAATGTGCGGGCTAGAAAACTCTGCGCAATCACCATTGAGAAGTACATTAACAAGGCATTGAATGCGGTGGGTAATCGATCACCATAAGCCTTGTACAGATACATACCTATGCCACCTGCTGATGGATAGGTGTTAGAAATCTTGATGTAGGAATAGGCACTAAAAGACACAATTACCGCGGCGGCCAGAAAGGCTAACGGAAACAGTATGCCGGCCATTTCGGCCATCTGACCTGTCAGGGCAAAAATACCGGCGCCGATCATGACCCCGGTACCCAGCATGATTGTACCTGTCAGAGTCAGACTTCCCTCTGCATAGCTCGTTTTACGGTCTTGTTCTTGCGTCATGATATACTTTAATTTTCACTTCGATGCAGTGTCGACACGAAGACGGGTTAATCTGCTCAGCTTACTGGAACTTTCACCCAGATCAACCCGGTGTTCGTGATGGTTATATGACATAAGCTTTTTTGTAACCTGCCTCAATGATGGCCTGAGTCATCCACACCGCGCGCGCTCAGTATCTGATATTGCTGTGACGACAGCTCGGGCAGACGCTGCAGGAAAGCCACCATATTCCAGATACGCTCATCATCATGGCCCGCTCCCCAGGCCGGCATACCAGACCCCTTGATGCCGTGCTTGATAATCCAGAAGTGCTTTCGGGCGAGCACCTGGGCACTCTCTTGATGAATTTCGGCCTGGGTGAGGTCTGGTGGCTGGGGATAAAGCCCCAGGGTAAAGTCACTCTGAGTCATGCCCGGTTTTAGATGACAACCGACGCACATATCATTGTAATCTGCACCGCCAGACAGTAACCGCTCGGACGAATCCAGATCGTTCGGCACCTGGATATCATTTGCTGCACGGGCAACGGAACGCTCACGTAAAGTTTGCAGTGCCCAGTAAGTCAGGTCGTTGTGATGATCGTCGGCGCCCATCGGGTAGAAACCCGAAAAAAGGAACCCCACACCGACCACCGCCGCCACACTCGTTGCAGCGACAAGACACTTAAAACAGGACAAAATTTTAAAGGACGTCATATTATCTCCTGAGAAATCGCGACCTGTTATTTTTAGTGCTGGTGCCGGGCAGGCTTTGTTGCATCGGTTTTATCGTCATGTGAGTCAGCCTCGTCCTGATGCGTGGCTTTCATACATTTTTTCATCATGGCCTGCATCACCGGATCATCCATGTTCATGCTGGAGTGATCCATATCTTCCATCATCGAACAGTCTGGCGCCGCTGCCTGCCCCGCTTTCATATGTTCACTGGGAGCATGCGCGTGAGCTGACAGGGCCAGCATCAATGCCGGCAAGGTAACGAGATAAGTGAGTGTTTGTGGTTTCATGGTATGGTTCCTGAAGGCTGTATTAAAAACATAAATCGATCAATTAAAATCCGAACCGTGTCCCGGCAACAGTGTCGCAGATGCCGACCCGCTTCAGCTCAGTTTTTTCACAGCTTAACCGGCCCACCCTGTCAGATAGATGACCAATACATTACAAAGATGTCATCCTGGTGTAATCTTTCTGTAGGGAGTGTCCCGCTAGAATGATACAAAATGCAATAAGCGAGGCATTTATGCGATTACTGCTGGTCGAAGACGAAATTAAAACAGGCGACTACTTACGACAAGGTTTAACAGAAGCTGGCTTTCAGGCAATCCTGGTTAGAAATGGACTTGATGGTCATCATCTGGCAATGACCGAGTCATTCGACCTGATTGTGCTGGATGTCATGCTGCCCGACGTGGATGGCTGGCGCATAGTGCAGTCACTGCGGGAAGCGGGACACCAGACACCCGTGTTGTTTCTGACCGCGCGTGACAGCGTGGATGACCGCGTCAGGGGACTGGAGCTGGGTGCCGATGACTACCTGGTAAAGCCCTTCGCTTTTGCCGAGTTACTGGCGCGGGTGCGCACACTGTTGCGTCGAGGATCGGCACCACCTCTGACGGATCAGCTCAGAGTGGCCAATCTTACGCTGGATTTACCCAGGCATCAAGTTACGCGTGCTGGTCGGAAAATCAGTCTCAGCCACAAGGAGTTCTGCCTGCTGGAACTGCTGGTACGACGCCAGGGCGAGGTGTTGCCACGCTCACTGATCGCCTCGCAGGTGTGGGACATGAATTTTGATTCCGATACCAACGTGATCGATGTCGCCATTCGTCGTCTGCGCGCCAAAATTGACGACAACTTCAAACCCAGGCTGATCCATACGGTGCGCGGCATGGGTTACAAGCTCGACGCGGAAGCTGACGATGAAAACAACTGAGCGTCAGCCGCTTTCGCTGACCGCCAGGGTGATGATTTTTGTCGCACTGGCGATCGGTATCAGCATGGTGCTGATTGGCAATCTGGTATTGAATGCCGTTGAACGCCATTTCACCGAGCAGGACGCAGACGAGCTGAACGCGATTAACCACGCTGTGATACAGGCCCTGCAGAGCACAGATGATCCGCTGCAGCAACCAGAGGCCCTGTCTCATGCCGTGTCGGGACACCACGGGGTTTATTTTCAGGTATTCAGCAACCGTGATCAGCTTATCTTCAGTACCACAGGCGCAGACTTCGAACAACCCGTCGCGGGACTATCCACGGTTCAGCAGATTCACGCCGGAAACCTGAATATCTGGCACACAGACGGCACAACCTATCGGGGTGTCGCCACACGGTTTGTCAGGGGCGACAGGGAATACCGAATTACCATGGCCATCGACATGGACTTCCACCTGCATTTCCTGCAGGGATTTCGCCGCAGCCTGTGGCTTATTATGATGCTCACTGGCGGCGTGACTCTGCTGGCGGCATGGATCGGCGTGCATCAGGGACACGCACCTTTACGAGGTCTCTCGGACAAGCTGCGCAATATTCAGGCAGATCGCCTGCATGTGCGGCTTGATCTGCGCAGCCTGCCCCTGGAACTACAGGACATGGCCACAGCGTTTAATCAGATGATCGGCCGACTGGAAGACAGCTTCACGCGACTGTCACATTTTTCCGCTGACATTGCCCACGAACTGCGAACCCCGCTGACCAACCTCATCACCCAGACCCAGGTTGCATTGGGCAAAGCCAGAACACTGGACGAATACCGTGAGCTCCTCTACTCCAACCTGGAGGAACAGGAGCGTCTGGCCAAGATGGTCAACGACATGCTCTGGCTGGCGAAGAGCGACCACGGCCTTCTCAAACCTGTGCAGGTACCGCTGGACCTGTCCAGTGAGCTTAAGAAACTGTTCGATTTTTTTGAAGCGCTGGCGGAGGAAAAGCATATTACCCTGTCTCTGGAAGGACATGTGCCAGCGATAAGCGGTGATCGCGCGATGCTGCGCCGGGCCATCTCCAACCTGCTGTCAAACGCCATCCGTCATACCCCGGCGGGTGAACGGATACGGGTTCGCCTGAGTATAACGGTCAATGATATGGTGTCGCTGAGCGTGATCAACCCGGGTGACGAGATCCCCGCAGAACACCTGCCACACGTATTTGATCGCTTTTACCGTGCCGACCCATCAAGAACACGCCAGAGCGAAGGCGCCGGACTCGGCCTGGCGATTGTCCGCTCCATTGTTGAAGCACACGGTGGTGGTGTCGAGGCAAGCTCGAATCAACACATCACCACATTCACAATCACTTTACCCGACTCAAAAAACTGAAGAGCTGAAGCTGCCTGTGTTGCAGAAAGCTCAATAGCTGTTGCCTGAAGACTGATCACCATATGACTTCGCTCAAGGCACAGAGAGCCAACAGCAGTGGCAGTCAGGCAATAAATAAATGCTGCACGTAGTTTCATACAGGCACTGTAATACACTGCGTAAAGAAAGACGCTGACACTGGCAATCACACCAGAAACAGCCGAGGACAATAGCAGATACTCAGCGACCCACAAAAAGGATAATGCCCGCGATTTTCATATACTACGGTGAAAAACGAAAAAGGCAGAACAAACCGACTGTTTAGAATGTTGATAAAATTGCAACAGCAGGCAACCAGAAACTCAATCACTCATCTCATCAACCAGCTGCCTTTGTCGACGTCAAAGAGTTGCATGTGAGTCTATCGGGATGCCTGCTTGTCCCTCTCAAGCCAGGCAGCGTAGATACGGTCTGACCAATGAGACTGAACCCAGGCCAGTACCTCATCAATTTCCTGGTTAGTCAGTTTATCACCAAAACCCGGCATTGACCCACCAAGAGGGACGCCACCCATGCGTATGGTGCGTCTAAGTCCGTCCATATGATGATGCCAGGTATGCGCCGTTCCATTCAATGGCGGCGGTGGATACTTTCCTTCGGCATCTTTCTGCCGCCAGTTGCCTGTTCCGGAAGCATCAGCTTGATGACAACTCGCGCAGTACTTCTGAAACGTGATGCCACCATTACTGACCTGTTGCTGAGTATACCAGCGTGTTGCGCTATTGACCGGGCCACCCGCCGCAGAGTGAGTGTCGGCAGATTCACTGCATCCGGCAAGGGCGAGTGATCCCCCCACGACGATTAGTGATAATAAACGAAATTTCATAACTGTCCTCTTTCATATTCAGCGATGCCATAACCCCTCCCCTGGTTAACACACAGTCGAAGATAAGCATTTAAACCCAGGCTCGTATACCCATAACCAGCCGGGTATCCGAACTCTGTTCCCCTGCAGCTTCAGGCATGTCGACAATACCCGAACCAGTGCCTCTGCTGACGCATTACAGCAGCCAGTACCGAACTTGAACTGAGGCCCATGGCCGTATATATACCACCCATAGCGAGCCCCTGAACAAATCGTCTTCTTGGCAGGCACACGGCGCTCCGGGAATGGCAAAGCTGTTTTAAACTCATGGAGTCTGTCCTCTTCAGCACAACGGTTCACAATGACCGTTGATATATCACTGGTTCCCTGGAATGCAGGGATATTCATGCCAGGGAACCTCTGAAAAACTCAGAGGTTCCGCGGCACAAGGATGTGTCGCCATTTTCAATAACTGCTAAGTTATTGAAAATGAAAAACAATAACGCAGCTGAGAAGTTTCATCAACTAGAAAACACAGACTTGATTACATAATTAATATTAAAAATCTGTTTGCCACGAAAATAACTGTCCGAAACTTCAGTGCGCATTTCCCTCATACCACTGTATTCATTTGCGCCAGGTAAAGTGTTCATAAACGCCTGCCCAGTATATGCCAAAAGCAAACGCAAAAAGCAGTTCCTCGACAGGCATGAACCCCACATAAACACCGCTCAGAGCTTCCAGGTTCCATACTCGCTCAATATACCCTTCTGCGCTAAACTCGAGTCCACCGAGAAAAATCATGTAATACAGCATAAACAACACACCACCCGACCAGGTTTTCACCTTCAGATCTGGCCGGCACAAAATATTCGCGAAGGCGCCAATCAGCATAGCTGCAATGCCAGGATAGATAGGATTCCAGTCAAACAACAGGTAGAGCAATGGAAAAGCTATAAATGGCGCAGATAGTGCTAAGTAATGGTGACGATGCAGTGGACTCGAGCGCTCTTCGCTATCTACCGAAGATATGCGTCGTCCAGTAACCAGGTTGTACAGGACAACACCAATACCACCGATGCCGAAACAGAATATCAGGCTTTCAATGTCGAAGCCGGTATTGATCGCGAGATCGAACAGGCTGGGTGGAGTCCAGTATTCAGGCACAAAAAGCGGTTCTGTCAAACCAAATGGCATGGTAAACAGGCTGGACCACAGCATGGCACGGCGATGCTGTGGAAAAAGTGCATATATAATAATCCAGGGAAGTAAAAAAGCGCTCGACCAGAGCAGCCATACATATTGGTCAGTCATCATGTTCTTTTTCCTGCAAGTATTTTTTTGCGGTCTTCTTCGAAATGCTGCAAACAGCGCCTCGAACAAAAATTATAGTGTCTATCCTGGTAACAGGTTCACACATGTGCGCTTCAGTCATCCACCCGCATATCGAGTCCCGCACCCTGACGTGATTATCAGCCTGCGATCACGCAATGCACCTTCTTCCAGCCACAGAAAACGATCTGCAACATCTACGGCATGACTGCCGTGACTGACCATGATCACCGTACAGTTTTCATCTCAGACAATATCGCGCAGAATCATCATTAGCTGCAAGTCTTTCTCTGCATCCAGCAAATTAAACGCCTGAAACACAAAACCGACATACTGACATGTATGACAGGAAATGATTTTCTGGCCGGTTATGAGTGCCCATGCCCATTACCTGGCTGTTCAAGATTATCCAGTTCGGTTTCCTCCACGTAATGGATGAATGCCTGCTTTAATCGTGTGCCCATGTCTGCACTCAACTGGTTACCGGTTTTTTCGATGGCTGCCTCAATCTGCTCGGTGGTCACCTGCAACAAATCATAGGTGATCACCAGGTAAGTCTTTTCAAAAGAAACCTCAATTATTCCCATCAGAGCGTTGAGCTCGGATTCTATGACAAAGCGCTGCTCATCGGTGTACGCGTCGCGTAACTTCAACTTTCGTTTCCTGATGATTTCATGTCCCTGTTGGGCCGGCGAAGGTTTGCCCGGACGACCGATATACAGGTGCGGGTTGGCGTCAAAGCGCTGTCGACACTGCACAGAACAGAACGCATAAGGCCGTCCCTGGAAATTCACTGCGTAACTACCCCCGTCGATCATCATATGACAGACGGGGCATTCTGATTTCCGGTTATCAGATTCATTCATAATCGTTTTACCTCGCAAAATCTGCATGGACGATAAATATGCCATTACTGAAAAGGCGGCGCTTCGGCCAGGCTCGGGTTTGATCCTGTTTGCCTGTCGTTTACATCGCTCAGCATCCGAGTCATAAATTACCCTGTGCCGTTGCCATCCGGCATCACCGACGGCTCGACAACCACAGTACAGCCGCGCCGGCAACCGCTGAAAAACCCGAGCCGATGACCACACTGAGCCGCGCTCCACGTAACATTTCCGGGTCGACGAATGCCAGGCCGGCAATGAACAGACTCATGGTGAAACCGATCCCCGCCAGCAGCGCCACCCCGTAAAGCTGCCACCAGTTGGTTCCTTCCGGCAGCTTCGCCACACCAAGCTGCACCGCGAACCACACGGCGCCGAATATACCCAATTGCTTGCCGACCAGGAGCCCCAGTACGATACCCAGCGACATCGGTGAAACCAGAGTGGTGACAGTGGACATGGAGAGCACAATGCCGGAATTGAAAAACGCGAACACCGGTACTACGCCGAGCGCGACCCAGGGATAAAGTGAATGTTCGGTATCCCGCAATGGCGAGAAGGACCGGCCATCTCGATCAACCCTCATTGGAATCGCCAGCCCAATGGCCACCCCGGCAAGCGTCGCATGGACGCCGGATTTGAGCACGGCCACCCAGAGAAACAGGCCAACTACCACGTAGGCCGCGGTGCGAGTCACGTGGAATCTATTCAGTCCAATCAGCACGGCAATCCCCAGGATGGCCATCACCAGGGACGCCGTGGCGAGCTGCTCGGTGTAGAACAGCGCGATGACCATGATCGCCCCCAGGTCATCGAAGATCGCCAGTGCGGTCAGAAACACCTTGAGCGAGGCAGGAGCTCGGGTGCCGAGCAGCACCAGCACCGTCAGCGCCAGCACCGCGTCCGTCGCGGTAGGAATCGCCCAGCCGCGCATGGCCACCGAGTCGCCCGCGTTGAACGCAATATAGATCAATGCAGGTGCTGCCATGCCACCCAGCGCGGCGAAAGCCGGGGCGGCAATAGATTTTGCCGTAGACAACTGTCCTTCCAGAATCTCGCGCTTCAGCTCCAGCGCGATGAGCAGAAAGAAAAATACCATCAGCCCGTCGTTGATCCAGAGGATAAGCGGTTTGTCGATGGATAATGTTCCCACCTGCACCATCACAGGCAAGTGGTGGATCAGTTCATACCACTCCAGTGCAGGCGAATTGTCCAGCACGAACGCCAGCAGCATGGCGGCCAGCGTGGTCAGGCCGGCCACCTTCTTCGAGCGCGACCACGGTGTGGGGTTCACCTGTGCCCCCCCACGTCGCTTGCCTTGACGGACTCGGATCGGAACGCGTGGATACCATCCAGCCGGGTGCGTTTGAGCAGCAATGCATTCACCGCCACCAGCGCCGAGCTGCCGGACATCGCCACCTCGACACCACGCTCATGCATCTTCTTCACCATCGCTGCCGCTGTAGGTCGCGGCGCATCGGCGATGGCGCTCAGGCCCACCAGTTTCCCACCCTGGGCGACATGCACCACGGTCTGGCCCGAATCCTGCTGGCGGGCGGCCTGCTCTACCAGGCCCGCCATATCGACGCTCTCTTCATCCATCAGGCGACGATTCCCCAGCAACAGGGTTTTTCCGGCCACCTCAGCGCGCGCACCCTTGCCCTCGATGTTGGTAAAGCCGGTTAAAGCTAGTTTCAACCTCTCAGCACGTCGCAGGATGGCCTGGGCAAGGGGGTGATCGGAGCCCTGCTCCACCGTGGCGGCCAGGCCCAGCACAGCATCCTGATCCGAATTCGACGATGCCACCACTTCCACCACCTGCGGCTCGCCTGCAACAGTGGCGTCCGGGGGATCATCAGACACACAGACATGTTTCGGCAGCAGTTCCCCGGCGCAGTGGTAACCGCACTCCTGCACCCTGGCCTTGATGGCCTTCAGATCAATCGCCGTCTCGTCGTAGACCACGGTCGCGCTGCCCGCGACATAATTGACCTCGGCTTTTTTTACGCCGATTAATTTCGACAGCTGCGTCTCTATACCGCGGGCACTTAGTGCCGACACCAGCCCGCCTACCTCGATAATACTGGTTTTCATCGTTAACTCCTTGAATAAAATAACTTTGTCCTACGCAGTATCTCCGCATGGGGTTGCGTACTTTACTTATCGAAATGTCGATGTGTGAATTGTGCTTCAACGACATTCTTCATACCGGGGCGGCGAATCTGCACCTTGATGTGGTAGATATTTTTATCCGGCATAGCGAAGTAGTTGCCGTAGGTGACGCTGTCGGCGATGCGCATGGGTTCGAGCTTTTTCTGCTCGTTGCCCAGGCCGATCTCCATCACACTGCCGGTCACCTGCGCATCCTCGATGCGCTTGCCGGTGGCATTATCAAACAGGGCGACGACCACATGATCACGGTGACCCCTGGTTGAAACACCCCCATGCATTGTAGCTTCCGAGTGCTCCCTGGGGTGGCCCTGGACAATCTCTGCCGGTATCACACCCAGATAGATCGCCACACCTTCGGCCACCTGGAAATTCTCCGGGACCTCTGCCGCCGTGACGACAGCATTAAAACTGACCAGGCCGATCACCCAAAGTACGGCTTTGCAGGTTGTCTTTACACAGCGAATATACATGTCTTGTTCTCCTTGCTTTAATTGACTGAGTTGACTGAATTTTTTTTCTTCAGCACCTGCAGGAACCAGAGCTGATACAGCGAGATCAGAATCTGCCACGTCCACGCCAGTCCAAGCAGCGCGCCGGCTGCCACCACAGTGCAAGCATAGACCGGATCCCACTTGATGAGAAACCAGGCGAGAATATCGACGAATATTGCCACGAAGGACCACACTATCAACGCCCGCCTTAAGCCAGCCAGAGCCGCGAGGCGGAAAATGAGGCCGATCCCCAGCGCGACAAGCCCGATGCCGAACAGGTGAATGTGGGACAGCTTCACAGGGTATGCAGCGATTCACCGGTGTCCACCGCCGCCACGACCTTGATGCCTGCATAGGTGAAGAGGTCGAGAACCTTCAGGCCCGAGGTCGGACGGTGACATGCAGGCAGGTTTTTTTCCAGGACAGGGCGGATGGCGTTGTACTCTTTCTCGGGGCTCTCGTCCTTCAACCAGGCCACGATTTGGTTGCGGCCTTCGGTTTGTTTGCTGAAGGTAGCCGGTGCCCATCAGCAGCAGGAATGCCGTATACAGCAGTTTCTCGCTCAACCCGCAGTCATGGAAATAACGTTGTCTCATGCGCTACCTTTCTTGTCATAGCCAATACTGTTGAAAAACTCAATATTTAAAGTAAAGCTATTCTCTTCTTACTTCAAGATCTCTTTAATTATATATTCAATCACTGCTGTCTGTTATCATTTCATATTTTCGCCAAAACGAAAATATGAAACAAAAACGGTCATTGTAAGCAAGAGCGAGGCAACGACGAACTTAAACTGGTTTCATGCTATAAGATGACATCTATTCTTGATCACTCAAATAGCGACATAAAAACCTTTTTTTATTTTTAACGGGACAGCAGTGATATTCAATATTTATCGCAACTTGCGTTTAAATATCAGTTAGTAGTTAATTATTTCAGGTTTTTATTGCACTTTTATAGATTTCAGGCGCAGTTATCTTGTATGTCGGAGGAGGTGGTTGGCCACAAAGCCTTGCCATTTTTCTTAAGGAAGCTCTGAATAATTCATCCATGAATTGTCAGAGCAAAAATAAATCAAAATGCAATTTTGATTTGTTTTTCATTTTCAATAACTGCTAAGTTATTGAAAATGGCGACACATCCTTGTGCCGCAGAACCTCTGAGTTTTTCAGAGCTTCCTTAAATTTTGTACGGTTGCCACAAATATAATCCATCACCCATACCGAATAAGGTTCGACGCTGCTGGCCAGTATTGAAACGATTACCAGAAACCCGCAGCCAAAAATGGACGCCAGCAAGGTACTTATCGCCGGAACGAGCTGGAATAACGAAACAGGCGCGCGCTCGACCGCGTATCCATGTGTGAGCTTATCCTGCTTTGTATCATGACGGCGTGTGAGTCAGGGAAGGTCATATCACCATTCGCCACAACCCCGGCAGATGCTACTTTGTGTAAAGCCAGTTGTAATCTCCATGCGTTGCACCTTTCACAATCTTTAATTAAATCCCTGTCAACCTGTCGTCACCGGTGCGCGCCGGTCGGATCAGTTGCAAGCTGGCCCATAGCTCCCATGCCAGTAAAATCGCCAGCGCCGCACGCTCTGCCAGCCCTGGCGCAACACTGACCTGAAGGGCGATAACAAATACTGTCACTGCTATAGCCGCACTTACCGACAACACCAGTGAGACGGCCTGCTGGCGGCGCCAGCGACGGTGACGTCTAAATGCAAGCGAAAAAACAAACAGCGCCGCGAGCTCAAGCGCAAAGGAGGCGCTGGCAGCGGCGCGGTGTACACGCCCTGTCGTACTTGGAATCTGACCGGTGGGCTCAATGGGAAACAGCGCCGCCAGTAAAATACCCACGGCAGCCAGGCCGAAGAGCAGAATCGCCAAGCTCCGCAACCGCCCGGGATGGAGCGCGCCGCGCAAGCCCATGGTCAGGGCCAGGTTGCCCCAGCCATGCACGAAGGCACCTGTAATGAAAACCCAGCCGATCGGCTCGTTTGCCAGATTACTGACATAGTCGCGCGTCCAGTCGATACCGGTGCCCATCAGGTGCAGGACAATGAGCGCTAACAAAAACACGGCTATGCCAAGCAGACCCAGCAGACCATAAAGTCTCACCGACCACGGGAAGGCGCATGCTCTCCTCATGCTCGAAACAACGCCCACATTAACGAGCGCTTGCCAAGCGTCAGCACACAGCCACACAGACCCAGTAGAATCACTGGCCGGCGTCCGATGCAATCCGAAACACGTCTCCACAAGGGCGCACAAACAAACATCACCAGCATGTAGATTCCGGCGATCATACCGGTGTGCCAGGCGACCGAAAAACGCGAGCCGTCTTCCAGCACACGTTCCAGCAGGAACGGCAGCATTTCCAGTCCGTTACCTCGCCGTCCCGCCATCATACTTGTGTTTCCGAAGCGCGCCCATCCGACCCGCCTGCGGAGGATGCCGGACAGGCGCTGCTCGCCGGCGGGCATTCGCAGGCGTGGAGCGAGGCGTGCACCCGGTCGAGGTGACGTGTGTGTTGGTTGAGCCCGTGCTCCCATAGATCCAGTACCCACACCCGGGCGGCATTATTAATGGGGAACCAGAGCAACGCATAGCCCCACACCAGCAGCGCGGAGGTCCAGCCAATCGGTTCGAGCAGCCAGCCATACACAGCTGCCAGTGTGCCGGCCAGCTGGGTCATCTCCGTGGTCCAGAACAGCCGCGCGGCCGGCCACGGGCGTTGCCAGAACCAGCGTTCGCTGCGGGTGATGTAAATGGTCAGGTGGCCCGCCACCAGTAGCTTGAGAAAGATCACCGTCTGGATCTGCTCGGGCGGCAGTTGCAGATAGTCCCGTGCGATCCAGAACAGCACGAAGGAGGCAATGACGCCTGTCGTTCCTGCCACCACAGCGACCGAGAGCACCCGCGACATCACCCACTTGACGGGACGTTCCGCCACGCGCACGTTGTCATAGGCGATCATCATGATCGGGAAATCATTCAGCACCGCCAGCAGCACCAGCATGATGGGCGTCACCGGATAGAAGTCGAAGACGATGATCGCCAGCGTGATGAAGCCGAGCACGCGGATGGTCTCGGCGATGCGGAACACCGCATAGCTGTGCATGCGTGCGAAGATCTTGCGTGCCTCTTCCACCGCCGTGGCGATCACCGACAGTCCCGGCGCGGTCAACACCAGGTCGGCCGCAGCGCGTGCCGCATCGGTGGCGCCGCTGACGGCGATGCCGATATCGGCCTGCTTGAGCGCCGGCGCGTCGTTCACCCCGTCGCCGGTCATGCCGACGATGTGGCCGGCGCGCTGCAGGGTGCGCACGATCTTGAACTTGTGCTCGGGAAACACCTCGGCGAAACCGTCGGCGGCTTCGATGCGTGCCCCGTCACCACCCTCGTGTTCGAAGACCTCGCGTGCCGAGACGATATTATCGCCGAGACCGAGCTCGCGCGAGACCTCGCGGGCGATCGCCCCATGGTCACCGGTCACCATGCGGATGTCGATGCCAATGTCTTTGACAGTGGCGATGGTTGCGGCCGAGTCCTCGCGCGGCGGGTCGAACAGCGGCACAAGCCCGAGGAAACACCAGTGTCCATCGTTGTCCGTACGCGCCACGCCGAGGGTACGGTAACCGTGTGTCGCCAGCTCGTCGGTCGCGTTGTTTATCCGCTCCGCCAGCTCGCCGTCGGCTCCGGTCAGGGCGGCGATCACCTGCGGCGCTCCCTTGGCGACCTTGAACTGCCGTTCGCCTTGTCGCACCTCAGCCTCGGCGCGCTTGCCCACCGGATCGAACGGCCGGAAGACGAGGATCTCGCTGCCCGCCAGCGCCTGCCGGTCGGGCAGCGCCTTGAGCACTGCGGCATCGATTGCGTCGGGGCTATCCCGCTCACTGGCGAGCGCTGCCGCGAAAACGACCTCCTGCGGGGTTTCAGCACCAATAGTGACGGCATTGCCGACGATCAACGCGTTCTGGGTGAGTGTACCGGTCTTGTCGGAGCACAGCACGTCCATGCCCGCCAGTTCCTCGATCGCCACCAGCCGCGACACAATAGCCTGCATCTGTGCCAGGGTGGAAGCACCGACCGCCATGGTCACCGACATCACCGCAGGCAGCGCCACGGGGATCGCCGCGACGGTCAGGATCAGCGCAAACAGCAGGGTATCGATGAATGGATCGCCGCGGAACAGGGCCACTAAAATCACCAGCGTGACCAGACCAAGCGTGGTCAGGATCAGGAAATTGCCGATGCGCAGCACCGCCTGCTGGAAATGTGAACGGGTCTCCGCGGTCTCGACCAGGCGCGCCGTGCGGCCGAAATAGGTATTCATGCCGGTGGCGGTCACCCGACCTTTCATTTCACCCTGGCGCACCACCGAACCCGAATAGGCGCTATCGCCAGTCTTTTTGTCCGCCGGCAGGGACTCGCCGGTGAGCGCCGACTGGTCGATGCTGAGGTAATCGCCCTCCAACAGTTCGACGTCGGCAGGCACGATGACCCCGAGACGCAGGAATACCAGGTCGCCGGGCACCAGCTCGCGCGCCGGGATGTCACGCCATTCCCCGTCCCGCAGCACGCGGGCCACGGGCGCGAGGCGCTGCTTAAGCGCCTCGATGGCATTACCGGCCTTAAACTCTTCCCAAAAGCCGACGCCGGCATTAATGAGCAACAAAATGGCGATAACCGTGAAGTCCTCCCAGCGTCCGGCCATGGCCGAAAGGATTGCGGCGATTTCAATCATCCACGGGATCGGCCCCCAGAAAAAAACGATGAATTTACGCCAGGGGCTGACACGCTCTTCCTGAATCGCGTTTTCACCGTACTGGGCCTGTCGCGCCTGCGCCTCGGCCGTCGTGAGGCCCGCTACATCTGCTTGTGTGTTCATCATGTCGTATTCCTCCTCCGTTGGCGGGTACTCATGGGCATGATTCGCTGGAATCACCAAAGAAGATCTACCTCAGATCCGGCTGTCATGTATATAGTGCAACAATTCGGGCTGTCCATGCAGTGGCGTTACGAAATCCGCCCAGGTAACAGCTTGTACGTTTTTTCTTTGTCATGCTAGTTATCTCCATTCTGGAATTGACCTTCATTTATTTCATGCCAGCTGCCGCCGAAAAACACCGATAGCAATCCCAAACAGCAACGAGCCAATCACCAGCAAAGCCAAAGCCTGCGGCCAGAGTTCTGCAATGCCGGCACCTTTGAGGAATATGCCGAGGATCACGTCCATGTAATAACGCAGCGGGCTGACCAGGGAAAGGGTCTGCAGAAACTCGGGCATACTCTCCACCGGCACCAGCGTGCCCGATAAAAACATCAGCGGAAACAGGCCAAAAAATGAAAGCAGTAGCGCCTGTTGCAGGGTCTTGCTGACGGCGGCCACCAGCACACCGATACCGATGGCGCTGAGCAGGAACAGTGCGGTGAGCAGTAGAAACAACAACAGGCTGCCACGCAGCGGCACGCCGAACCACCAGACGATCAACAGGCTGGGAAACACCGACAACAGACCCATGCTCAGGGTGGGGGCGGTCTTGGCCAGAAACAGTTCACCAATACGGATGGGGGTCACCATGAGTTGTTCGATGGTGCCCACCTCCTTTTCCCGCACAATGGATGCGGCCGGGTGAATGACGCCCACCATCAGTGCGGCCAGGGCAAT
>Ga0316209_1000305_pt1 | contig 96053 bp, 89 predicted proteins | sample 6monopyrite_MG_FD_204945 | JGI IMG/M metagenome (GOLD analysis project Ga0316209, IMG submission 204945) | Microbial mat bacterial communities from mineral coupon in-situ incubated in ocean water Damariscotta River, Maine, United States -... | ecosystem: Environmental > Aquatic > Marine >... | reverse complement strand
CATTTAAAAGAAGAAATTTTACAATATTTGTACTATTACAATCAGGAAAGACCACATCAAAGTTTAAACGGTCTAGCTCCTAATAAATTTAATCAAAACTGTCCTCGAATTAGGTAACCTTTACAATAATGACAGAGGATTTCGAATAATTGAATAAAAACTTTGCCTTAAACCGTATAAAAAAATTGCTATATTTAGCTTAATTTAAAACTTGTTGCTTTTTTGCAAACTTCTGAATTTCCTTCGGAAAATCCTCGTTCATAAAACCGCAAAAAATCATACACAACAACGTTTCTTAAAACGGCAAACTAATCGTTTCTGGTTGTATAAAATCTTTAGAATACGGGTTTTCTAAAAAGCTTACTGGCGGCTTTTGAAATTGAAGAATATCTTCTTTTTCTATTCCGTACACTTGCCAATAATTAGAAAGCAATTGCGCAAATATATTTTCATCCCAAAACCCCAAAACAGGTTGCACTCCGTTGGTTTTAATTGCTATGCTAATGTGTTCGTCTAAGCTTTCAACGTTATATTCTGGTTGGTGTTGTAAGATATAATCTGAATAATGAAAGCGTGCATACAATTCTTCAAATTGCACAGGGTGCAACACATGTCCTTTCATTTTATCGAGAATTTCTTTGTGCTTCTCTCCGATAACTCCATTGTCTTGCAAACAGGCAATAAAACCAAAACCATTTACTCCAAATGAGAACATTAAATTGATAGGGTCATCGCGATAGCTAAAAATATCTGAAGAATACTTAAGCGGAAAAATTGCAAAACTCCACGGTTTTTGTCCAACAAAAGTAATTGGCTCTACAATAGATTGCAACATCAAATGAAAATGGCCAAAACGTTTTCTAAGCGTTTCAGAAAATTCAAAAGTTTTATTTTGTGCTAGTTGCGTGTCTCTTTCGTAAATCATTTCGTAATACAACAAGCCATAAACCATTCTGCCTGTCCATTGAAAAAGCAATTCCTCTTCGAGTGCGTCCATGCCTTCAAAACCTTTTTTATATGCGGTTTCAATCTTAACATCCAATTCTTCAAAAGCTTTTTTTACTTCAACAGAACACGGCAATCTAAGATCTTCATAATGATATGATTTCGCTTTGTCCATCATTTCAATTTTTTCATCACCAAATTTAAAATGATCCATCAACCATTTCGGAAAAACAGTCATGCTTTCGGTTGTTAAAACTCCAGAAAGAAAACAGAAATGTTCGTCAAAAATCAATTCTTTAAAAGGATTATAAAGCAATTGGGACATCATGATTAGGGCTTTATTTTTTGCAAATATAGGCATAAGCTTCAGTTTCCTTTGCCATATTTATATAGAATTCATCGCTGGAATAAAATAAAATTGGAATTTAAAAGATTACTTAACAAGCAAAATAAGTCTTTTTTAAAAAGATGAAAAGCAGCTTTTACATAAAAACGTAAATATCAATTTTGTTCTTTAGCAAGATGTGTAAAAAAAATCTATAGAAATGCTATGCTTCCATCATAGAAACAGCAATCTTTTTATAGGTACCGTTTTCTAATTTTGTTTTAATCGCAGAAAATGCAGTAATAGTTTCATCAATATCTTCTTGCGTATGTGTTGCCGTCGGAATTAATCTTAAAATAATTAATCCTTTTGGAATTACAGGATACACAACAATAGAACAGAATACACCGTAATTTTCACGTAAATCATTTACCATTGCCATTGCCTCAGGAACATCTCCTTTTAAGAAAACTGGAGTAATACATGTTTGCGTAGAACCTAAATCAAAACCAGCATTTCGTAATCCACTTTGTAACGCATTTGTGTTTTTCCACAATTTTGTTTTTAATTCTGGCATTGTACGCAACATATCTAAACGTTTTAATGCTCCTTTTACCATTGCCATTGGCAAAGATTTTGCAAACATTTGAGAACGCATATTGTATTGTAAATACTGTATTACATCTTCATCTCCTGCAAAGAAAGCACCAATACCAGCCATCGATTTTGCAAAGGTTGCAAAATAAACGTCAATTCCGTCTTGTACTCCTTGTTCAAATCCGGTTCCTTTTCCGTCTTTCCCTAAAGTTCCAAAACCATGAGCATCATCAACTAACAAACGGAAATTGTATTTTTCTTTTAAAGCAACTATTTCTTTCAATTTTCCTTGTTGACCACGCATTCCAAAAACACCTTCAGAAATCACTAAAATTCCACCACCAGTTGTAGCAGACATTTTTGTTGCACGTTTTAAGTTTTTCTCAAAACTTTCTATATCATTATGTTTATAAACAAAACGCTTTCCTGCATGTAAACGAACACCATCAATAATACAAGCGTGCGTATCCATATCATATACAATAATATCATTTTTAGTAACCAATGCATCAATGGCAGAAACCATTCCTTGATACCCGAAGTTGACCAAATAGGCAGCTTCTTTCTCAACAAACTCTGCACATTCTTTTTCTAATTGTTCATGAAAATTGGTGTGACCAGACATCATTCTTGCACCCATTGGATATGCCATTCCGTGTTCCATTGCAGCTTCTCCATCAGCTTTTATAACATCAGGATGGTTTGCCAATCCTAAATAATCATTAATACTCCACGTAATAACTTTTTTTCCGTTAAATGACATTCTGTTAGAAATTGGTCCTTCTAACTTCGGAAAAACATAATATCCTTCAGCTTTATCAGCCCATTTCCCTAAGGGTCCTTTATCACCTTTTATTCTTTCAAATAAATCTTTCGTCATGTGTTTTTGATCTTCAAAATTGAGAGTGCAAATTAACTGCTTTTTTAGGAGTTAATCAAATAATTAGACATTTGAATACATGCAGTTCTATTTTAAATTCGTAAAATCATAAAGATATTATTCTAAAAACCCTTGTTGTTGCATCCAAGAATCGCTATAAATTTTATTCATATACCTAGATCCATGATCTGGGAAAACCAAGACCACAATACTATCATTTGTAAATACCTTTTTATCATTATATTGAGTAGCAGCTTGCATTACAGCTCCGCTTGTATATCCTGAAAAAATTCCTTCTTTAATTACTATTTCTCTAGCTTTAAGTGCAGCTTCTTTATCGGTAACTTTTTCGTATTGATCAATGATATCAAAATTAGTTGCAGTCGGAATTAAATTTTTCCCTAAGCCTTCAATTCTATATGGATAAATTTCCTTCTCATCGATTTCTCCTGTTTCATGAAAGGCTTTTAAAATAGATCCGTAGGCATCAACTCCTAAAATTTTAATTGCTAAATTTTGTTCTTTAAGGTATTTTCCAATGCCAGAAATGGTTCCTCCTGTTCCACTTGCCACCACAACATGTGTTACTTTTCCTTTTGTTTGTTGCCAAATTTCTGGGCCAGTAGAATGATAATGTGCTTCGCAATTCAATTCGTTAAAATATTGGTTGATATAAATTGAATTTGGTGTTTCTTTATGAATTCTTTTTGCAACTTCATAATAAGAACGAGGATCATTGGCTGCAACATTTGCAGGACATAAATGCACCTCTGCTCCCATTATTTTTAGCATATCAATTTTATCTTGAGATGTTTTAGAACTTACTGCCAAAATACATTTGTATCCTTTTACTAAAGAAATCATTGCCAATGAAAAACCTGTATTACCAGAAGTTGTTTCTACAATGGTATCTCCAGGATTTAAAATCCCTTTTTTCTCTGCATTTTCTATTATGTATGTTGCAATTCTATCTTTAGCAGAATGTCCAGGGTTAAAAGATTCTAGTTTTGCATAAAAAGAACCTTTTAAATTTTTAGTAATTCTATTTAACTGAATTAAAGGTGTTTGCCCAACTAATTCTAAAATGCTTTTATTCGTATTTTGATTTCTTGTCATTATTCTATTTTATTCTCTAAATCTAACATAAACGCATATTCTCTTGCTACTTCTTTTAAGGCATCAAATCTTCCTGATGCTCCGCCATGACCAGCGTCCATATTTGTATGCAATAGCAAAATGTTATCATCTGTTTTATATTCTCTTAATTTTGCAACCCATTTTGCTGGTTCCCAATATTGTACCTGACTATCCCAATATCCGGTTGTAATTAACATGTTTGGATATGCTTTTGCTTTTACTTGATCGTAAGGAGAATAACTTTTAATATACTCGTAATTTTCTTTGTTCTTTGGATTTCCCCATTCATCAAATTCTCCTGTTGTTAACGGAATACTTTCATCTAACATGGTAGAAATAACATCTACAAAAGGAACTTGTGCAATAATGCCATTGTATAACTCTGGGTTCATATTAGCTATTGCTCCCATTAATAATCCGCCAGCAGATCCACCCATCGCGTATAAATGATTTGCTGAAGTATAGTTATTTTTTATTAAGAATTTTGAACAATCTACAAAATCGTTAAACGTGTTTTTCTTGTGTAATAGTTTTCCGTCTTCGTACCAATTTCTTCCAAGATATTCACTTCCTCTAACATGAGCAATTGCATAAACAAATCCTCTATTTAACAAACTTAAACGAACCGTGCTAAATCCGTCTGACATTGTTGCTCCATAAGAACCATAGGCATATAAAAGCAACGGAGTATCTTTATTTAGTTCTGTATCTTTTCTATAAACCAAAGAAACTGCCACTTTTTTTCCATCTCTTGCATCAGCCCAAACACGTTTACTTGTATAATTATTTTTATCAAATTTACCTCCAAGAACTTCTTGTTCTTTTTTGATTTCTTTTGTTTTGGTATCCATATTAAAATCAATCACAGAACTTGGTGTTGTCATTGAATTGTATGAATAACGAATTACTTTAGTATCGAAATCTGGATTTGCATAAACACCAACAGAATACGTTTCTTCATCAAATGGTAAATAATAATCTTTGGCATCATCCCAACGTTTAATTCGTATTTTATTTAATCCGTTTGTACGTTCTTCTAACACCAAATATTCTTTAAAAATAGACATGTCTTCTAACAAAGTATCTTCTCTATGCGGAATTACATCTGTCCAATTTTCTTTTGATGTTTTTGTAATCGGAGTTTTCATCAACTTAAAGTTTTTTGCTCCGTCTTTATTAGTTTTTATGTAAAAATGATTTTTATAATGTGCAATATCATATTCTAAATTACGCTCTCTCTTCTGAATAATTTGAAGTGCTTCATTTGGCGAATCTGCACTTAAAAATTGATATTCAGAAGACAGCGTGCTATACGAACCAACAATAATGTATTTGCTTGATTTTGATTTTGTTACAAAAGTACCGAATGTATCATCTTTTTCATGAAAAATTTCGATATCTTCAGATCCATTTGTTCCTAAAACGTGTTTAAAGATTTTATAACTTCTTAAAGAAACTGGATCTTTTTTTGTGTAAAACAACGTTTTATTATCATTTGCCCAAACAGAACCACCATTTGTATTGGTAATTACATCGTTGTAAACTTTTCCTGTTTTTAAATTTTTAATATGAAGCACATATTGTCTTCTACTAATTGTATCAACCGAAAAAGCAGCTAACTCGTTATTAGGACTCACATTTAATCCGCCTAATTGAAAATAATCGTGTTCTTTTGCCAATTCATTTACATCAAATAATAATTCCTCATTAGCATCTAATGATTCTTTTTTACGTGTATAAATTGGATATTGTTGTCCTTTTTTGAATTTAGTAATGTAGAAATATCCGTTCTTTTTATAAGGAACTGATTCGTCATCTTCTTTAATTCGAGATTTCATTTCTTCAAATAACGAAGATTGAAAACTGTTTGTATGAGAAGTAATTTGATTATAATAATCGTTTTCTGCAGTTAAATAATCGAGAACTTTTGTGGTTTGTTCTTCTTTTATTTTGGCGTTCTTTTGCTCATCAGATAAACGCATCCAAAAATAATTATCAATTCTAATATCACCATGTATTTCAATTTCTGTTGAAATCTTATCTGCTATTGGTGGTGCAATCTCTTTGTTATTCATGGAATCATTTTTACAAGCGGTTGCAAAAATAAGACTAAATGCTGTAGCGTAAAACAATATCTTTCTCATTTTTTATATTTTTTTCTTCCTGTGAAAATACTAAATTTGCATCAAATACTAAATAAGAGAATAATGTTTGGAGATATGGCAGGAATGATGAGCAAACTAAAAGAAGCTCAACAAAAAGTTGAAGAAACAAAAGCACGTTTAAATCATGTTTTGATTGATGAAAAATCTTTAGACAATAAATTACAAATAACAATAACTGCAAATAGAGAAATTAAAGCTGTGCAAATTGACAAGAGTTTATTAAATGATGCAGAAGAATTGGAAGATTATTTAATTGTAACTTTGAATAATGCCATTAAAAAAGCTACCGAAATAAACGAGCAAGAATTAGCAATTGCTGCAAAAACTGGCATGCCAAACATTCCTGGTATGGATATTTTTAAATAACCTATGTATTTACAAGCAGAAGACTATATGATTCCTTGTCTAAACAAAAAACTTTTTGGAGTTGAGTGTTTAGGTTGTGGTTTTCAGCGTGCATTCTTATTTTTACTAAAAGGTGATTTTGTTGAAGCTTTTAAAATGTATCCAGCAATATACACGCTATTAATCCTCGGGGTGTTTGCACTTCTAAATTGGAAGTACAAATTTAAAAACAGTAGAAAAATCATTCTCACTTTAGCAATACTAAATATCTTAATTATTGTTATTAGCTACATCATTAAAATGAATTTTTAAATGGAAAAACAACCTTTACAATACTCAACACTAATTTACATATTAGCAATTATATCTTTGCCTCTTTGTTGTTTTGGTGGATTTGGAATTTTAACTGCAGGAATCGCTTATTTTATTGCTAATTCAGAACTTAAAAAATTTTATGCAAACCCAGATGGATTTTCGAATCAAGATAATATTTATACCGGAAAAATTATTGCGCTGGTTGTATTAATTATCAATGCCTTATACATGGTTTATGTTGCTTATAGTATTTATACCATTGGTTGGAGTGAATTAATGTTACAATCTGAAGAGATGATGAAAAACTATTAAAAACAAAAAAAGGAGCGATAATAATCGCTCCTTTTTTACAAATTAAAACATCTTATTTAAATTCAGTAATCGTTTTTTTAATAATTGATACACAATCAAGTAATTGTTCTTCATTCATTACCAAAGGTGGTGCAAAACGAATGATGTTTCCATGTGTTGGTTTTGCTAATAAACCATTGTCTCTTAATTTCATACAAATGTCCCAAGCAGTAGAGCTTTCTTCTGTATCGTTAATTAACACAGCATTTAACAGCCCTTTTCCTCTTACAGAAAGCACCAAATCATTTTCTTTTGCAAATTCAGATAATTCGCTTCTAAATAGTTGACCTAAACGCTCTGCATTGGCCGCTAAGTTTTCTTCTTGTACAACTTCTAAAGCAGCAATTGCTACAGCAGCTGCAATTGGATTTCCTCCAAAAGTAGAACCGTGATTTCCTGGTTGTATCACACTCATAATGTTATCATTTGCTAATACTCCAGAAACTGGATACGCTCCACCACTTAATGCTTTTCCAAGAATTAAAATATCTGGCTGTACATTTTCGTGATCTACTGCTAACATTTTTCCAGTTCTAGCAATTCCTGTTTGAACTTCATCAGCAATAAACAATACATTATGTTTTACACACAATGCTTTTGCTTTTGTTAAATATCCTTCAGAAGGAACATAAACTCCAGCTTCACCTTGAATTGGTTCTACTAAAAATGCTGCAATATTTTTGGTAGAATTTAAAGCTTCTTCTAACGCTTGTAGGTTATCATATTCTATTTTGATAAATCCATCAGTATATGGTCCAAAATTCTTACGAGCTACAGGATCATTAGAAAAAGAAATAATTGTAGTTGTTCTTCCATGAAAATTGTTTTCACACACAATAATTTGTGCTTCATTTTCTGCAATTCCTTTTATTTCATACGCCCATTTTCTAGATAACTTTAACGCAGTTTCTACTGCTTCTGCTCCAGTATTCATTGGTAATAATTTGTCAAAACCAAATAATTCTGTCGCAAATTTTTCATACTTTCCAAGCATGTCATTATAAAATGCTCTAGAAGTTAATGTTAATTTTTGTGCTTGTTGCACCATTGCATTTACAATTTTTGGATGACAATGTCCTTGGTTTACTGCAGAATATGCTGATAAAAAATCGTAATATTTTTTTCCTTCTACATCCCAAACATACACACCTTCTCCTCTACTCAACACCACAGGAAGTGGATGGTAATTGTGAGCACCGTACTTGTTTTCTAATTCGATCGCTTGTAGCGAAGTTAATTGGTCTAAAACAGCCATTTTTTAATAATTTTTAAATTTATAAAATAACCATTCCTGTTCTACCTTTATCCTTTCGTTAAGTTCGAAAATTCAGCGTGGGAAAGAAATCATCCCTAAAGTTTTACAAAAGTAGTAAAATTATATCTCGAAATAAAAATTATTAAGTGAAACGAATCATTATAAAAAGACCTCACAGGTTTTGAAAACCTGTGAGGTCTTTTTAAAAGTAATTTTCTATTTAGAAGAAGCGGATGTAATCAACAGTTCTAATCGTTTAAGCTCTCTAAGAAGTGCATTTTTATCCATTTGCATCCAAGCAAAAATCTTTAACATGCTAACTCCGAACAAGAAAACCAATCCGCCAACTCCCCATTTAATAAGCTCGTTTGTTTCTGTGGTGTTAAAAAACTGAACCGTACAATACACAAACAATCCGAAAAAAATTAAGGTCATAAAATTCATCATATACATAATCCATTTATTTTTTCCTTGAAACAATCCGCCAATCATTTCAAAAATAGTTTGTTGTTCTAATTCATCGTAAAACTTTGCTTCTTCTTGAGTTAATGTTTCCTTTATTAATTTGTCTATTTCTTCTGTTCTATTTTTCATGATAATTATGTTTTAATGATTTTTTTAATTTCTCTCTTGCGTGAAACAATCTCGATTTTGCTGTACCAACTGAAATTTTTAATGCTTCACTTAGTTGTTGTAACGAATAGTTTTCTGTATAAAATAATTTGATAATCATTTTTTGATTGGTTGGTAATTCGTCAATTCCAACTTTTAAAATGGATATTAATTTTGTTTTCCGCTCTTCTGAATTATCAACATTATTACTTTTATCTTTTTCTTTATAAAACGTATGCAACTTATTACTCTCTCTATTAATAGCTCTAATACAGTCAATTGCCTTTCTATTTACAATACTCACAGCCCAGCTTTTAAACTGTTTCGGATTCTTTAATGTATCTAGTTTTTTAAAAATAATTACCCAGCTTTCTTGTGCAATATCTTTTGCTAAGTCTGCATCTTTTACATACCAATAAGCGAGTTTACAAAACTGAACATGCCATCTTTTAACAAGGCCTGAAAGCGCTGATGTATTTCCTGATTGATAACTAAGCACCAATTCATCATCTGATAAATTATTTGTATCCTTCATAATTAACTACATCTTATAGACGTACAATTTTAAAAAAGGTTCATTTTATTTTTAACTTTTAAAGATAATCTAATTATACAGATCGCTTTTTTCATTATTTAAAAACATGGGCGTTCCTTAAAGGTTGGGCTTTCACTACCCGCTTCACACCAAAAAGCGTGAAAGCTCAAACAAACCGTTCAATCCCTAACGCAAATAGCAAACATTACCTAAAAATTAGGTAAAAGTTGTCTTTAGATTCCAAAATAAAACCTCACAGGTTTTGAAAACCTGTGAGGTTTGTGTCAATAACTTTTCTTAATTTTGCCAACCATAAAACACTTAGAATGCCACGTAGAGAAAGAAATAAATTTGTAAAGAAAAATCAGGTTTTAGAATTAAAAATTGAGGATTATGCTTTTGGTGGAAAAGGAATTGCAAGAATAAAATCTGAAGAAGGTAGTTTTGTTATTTTTGTTCCCAATACATTACCTGGACAATTGGTGAAAGCTCAGATTCAAAAATCGAGTAAAAAGTATGCTGAAGCGAAGTTAATTGGTGTTTTAGAGCCATCAGAAAATGAAGTTGAAGTTCCGTTTCAAGACATTCCTGGCGCGCCATATATCCAGTTACCAATCGATTTACAACATCAATACAAGAAAGAAAGCACATTATCCCTTTTTAAACGAATTGGTAAAGTTTCAACCATAGAAGATTTATTTGATGAATTTGTTACATCGCCAAATGTATTTCATTACAGAAATAAAATGGAATATGGTTTTTCTGCAATTGGCTACGACAGAGTTACAAAACACGATAAAGACGAGTTTACTTTAGGTTTTAAAAGACGTGGTGTTTGGTGGATGGGAGATAATCTTGAAAAAGATTCTGGTCTTTTTGATAAACAACTAGAAGATCATTTAAAAGATATTAGAAAATATTGTGAAGATACAGGTTTACAACCCTGGCACGGACCAAAAAGAGAAGGTTTTTTTAGGTATTTTGTAGTTAGAAAATCATACAAAACCGATGAATTATTATTCAATTTAGTAACAACTTCACCCGAATTAGAAAAGTTTGATTTGCAAAAATTTGCAGCATTTTTAGTCGAATTATTTGGCGATAGAGTTGCTGGATTATTACATACCATAAACGACGAAACTGGTGACAGAACAATTGCAACTTCTGGTAGTTTAGAATTGGTGTACGGCAAAGACAAAATTGTGGAAGAATTATTAGGGTTAAATTTTGAAATCAGCATGAAAAGCTTTTTTCAAACCAATCCAAAATGTGCAGAAAAGTTGTACAGTAAAGTGGTAGAATATGTGTTAGAAGACAAGTCAAAAGTTGACAATACAGTTGTAATGGACTTGTTTTGCGGAACCGGAACAATTGGACAAATTATAGCTTCTAAAAGTGACAATACAAAAATTGTTGGTGTAGATATTGTGGCTTCAGCTATTGAAGATGCAAAAGAAAATGCTAAAAGAAATAATAGTAACGGATTACAATTTTATGCTGCAGATGTTGGTAAGTTTTTAACCGCACATCCAGAATATAAAGGAAAAATAAAAACCATTATTTTAGATCCTGCAAGAGCAGGAATTGCTCCAAAAACTTTACAAAAAATTATCTATTTAAATGCCGACAGAATGGTGTATGTTTCTTGTAATCCGGCAACGCAAGCTAGAGACACAGAATTGTTAAGTGAAGCTGGTTATCAAATTAAAAAAATTAGTTTGGTAGATCAATTTCCACACACTTCTCATATAGAAACTGTGGTGTTGTTTGAGAAATAATAGCTGTATTTTAACATTGCTTACAAAAGAAAATACTTACTTTTGAGTTTGAATTTTATATGAATGAAAAAAACCATTATATACATACTTCTTTTCGCTTTCATTTTTTCCGCTTGCGAAAAAGATGATATTTGTTTATTACCTACAACCCCTAAGTTAGTCTTACGTTTTTATGACAATACTAGTCAAACTACAGTAAAAAAGGTAGAACGTTTGTCTATATGGGCTGATGGAAAAGATATTATTTCAAACTATAAAAGCGTAACGTTAGATTCTGTTGCAATTCCGTTAAATGTAAATACTTCTCAAACTATTTATCATTTAAAAACAAATTCAGTTAACGGCAATATTGCAAATAATGCTACAAGTACAATTACTATAAATTATACAACAGCAGAAGAGTATGTTTCTCGTTCTTGTGGTTTTAAAACCATTTTTAACAACGTAACAATTACTTCTAATAATGGCTGGATTCAGTCTTTTACGCCTACTTCTTTAACAACAATTAATAATCAAACAAGCGCACATGTTAAAATATTTCATTAGTTTTTGTTTGGTAATTACTACGATAAGTAATTTTGCCCAAGAAAAAGAATCTAAAGATTCTATATCTATCAAAAACACGTATGGTTTTCGGTTAGGAATTGACATCAGCAAACCAATTATGGGAATGATTGATTCTAATTCTAGCGGATTAGAATTTGTTGCAGATTATAGAATTTCCAAAAACTGGTACATTGCTGCGGAGTTAGGTACACAAAAAGAAATTACGGTAGAAGATTATACAAATTCAACATCAAACGGATCGTTTTATAAAATTGGTTTCAATTACAATGCCTATGAAAATTGGCTAGACATGAACAACGAAATTTTTGTAGGATTTAGATACGCAACAAGCTCTTTTGAGCAAACATTAAACAGTTATACTTCAAATACAGGAAGCGATTATTTTTCTGGAAATACACTTTCAACCCCAATAACAACAAAAGGCTTAAATGCCCATTGGACCGAATTTGTTATGGGAATTAAAGTAGAAACCTTTAAAAATTTATTTTTAGGATTTAGTTTTTCGTATAAAATTATGCTGAGCTTAAAGCAGCCAACAAATTTTAAAACACTCTATGTTCCAGGGTTTAACAGAGTTTTTGAAACAGAAACCGGGTTTGGTTTTAATTATACCGTTTCTTATACAATTCCATTTATTAGCAAGTAATGCTATTTTTATTACTTGTTTTTAGTAACTTTATCTTCCTTTATTAAAATTTATAAAAATGAATAAAATACCAAGTGTTAATTTAGCCGATTTTTTATCGGAAGATCCTAACAAAAAACAACAGTTTATAAAAGAAATTGGACACGCATACGAAAACATCGGTTTTGTTGCTTTAAAAGGTCATTTTTTAGACGAAACATTAGTTGATAACTTATATAGTGAAATAAAAAACTTCTTTGATTTACCTACTGATGTTAAAGAAAAATATGAAATCCCAGGAATTGGCGGTCAGCGAGGTTATGTTTCTTTTGGTAAAGAATCTGCAAAAGGAAAAAAAGAAGGCGACTTAAAAGAGTTTTGGCATTTTGGTCAATATGTAGATAGAGATTCAAAATACGCACAAGAATATCCAGCAAATGTAACGGTAGAAGAATTACCAAAATTTAATCAAATTGGTAAACAAACGTATCAAATGCTAGAAAAAACAGCAAAATATGTCTTGCGTTCATTGTCTTTACATTTAGGTTTAGAAGAAACCTATTTTGATAAGTATATCAAAAACGGAAATAGCATTTTACGCCCTATTCATTATCCACCAATAAAAACCGAACCAAAAGGTGCAGAAAGAGCTGCAGCGCATGGAGATATTAATTTAATTACATTGTTAATGGGCGCTCAAGGAAAAGGGCTACAAGTACAAAATCACAACGGAGATTGGATTGATGCTGTTGCAGAACCAGACGAATTGATGATTAATGTAGGAGATATGTTGTCACGTCATTCTAACAATAAATTAAAATCAACCATTCATAGAGTTACAAACCCGCCAAAAGAAATGTGGGGAACATCTCGTTATTCGATCCCATTTTTTATGCATCCAGTTTCTGATATGAAATTAGACGTGTTAGAAAGTTGTATTGATGCTGAAAATCCAAAACAATTTGATGATATAACTGCCGGTGAATTTTTAAATGAGCGTTTAAGAGAATTAGGATTGAAAAAATAATGGATTTAAAAGATCAATTAAAAAATTTATTTCCAGAGCACGAAGAAGTTCCTGAGAAAGTTCAAGAAAAATCAGCAATTTGGTTACAAGATGAACCAATAATTTGTAAATATGAAAAACGAAAAGGCAAACCTATTACTATTTTAGAAGGCTATACAGGAGCAACATCAGATTTTAAGATGTTGGCTAAAGAAATTAAAACAAAACTTTCTGTAGGTGGGAGTTTTAAAGATAATAAAATCATTATTCAAGGTGATTATAGAGATCGGATAATGACAATGTTAAAAGAAAAAGGATTTAACGTAAAACGCGTTGGCGGATAAAACCAAACGTTAAAATATATCAACTAAAAAATAAATTAAATTTAGTATCGTTTTTTAATTATGAAAACCTCAATTTTACACATTACAAATGGCGATAGCACTACCAATTACCTAAAAAAACTAAATTTTCAAGGAGATTTTATTACTTGGAGAGAAATGCTGTGCGAAGGAAAAACTAGTTCAGATATTGGTAGTGAACATTTTTGGAAATCTAGATTCGAGTTTTTAAAACAATCTTATAAAGTCACAAAAAAGCAATTTATAGATTTAACTTTAAAAGAATATCGAAATTTATGCAATCAAAAATCACAAGAAGAAATTGTTTTATGGTTTGAGTACGATTTATTTTGTCAAATAAATATGATTGCTGTATTAAGTTGGTTAAAACGGTATCGAAAAGGAAGAAAAATATCCTTAGTTTGTAGTGGAGAAATTAAAGGAAGTAGCAAACTTTTCGGTTTATCAGAATTATCAGAAAAACAACTCAAAGAACAGTATAAAAACAAAATTGAATTAACTATTGATGATATTGAATATGCAGATTATGTGTGGCAACTGTATTGTTCTGATAATCCAATTAAATTGCAAAACGTATATCAATATCAACAAAACACAACTTTTACTTATTTAATTGACAGTTTATTAGTGCATTTACAACGTTTTCCTTCTATTGGAAATGGATTAAATAATTTAGAAAATAATATTTTAGATATTGCTGTAAATTCTAAAATAGAATCACAAGAAAAATTGATTGACGTTCTTTTACAACAAGAAAATAAATATGGTTTTGGAGATATTCAGTACAAAAAACAAGTAAACGATCTAAAAGAATATTTCTCTTCATTTTCTCCAGTAAAACTGAATAAAAATGGTGTAAAAGTGCAGCAACGTTTATTAAATACTTATGCCAATATGCGAGATGATTTTTCGTTTTTAGGTGGCGCAAAAAAATATAATTTCTTATACGATAACTCAACACAAAAGTTATTAAAAATTACCTCTTTATGATACAAGAATCAGAACTAATTTTAAACCCAGACGGAAGCGTTTACCATTTAAATTTGCATCCAGAAAATATTGCAACAGACATTATTTTTGTTGGAGATCAAGACCGAGTTGATAAGGTTACAAAACATTTTGATTCAGTAGAATTTACGACTCAAAAACGTGAATTTAAAACATCAACTGGAACTTATAAAGGCAAACGGATTTCTGTGATTTCTACTGGAATTGGACCAGATAATATAGACATTGTTCTAAATGAATTAGATGCTCTGGTAAATATTGATTTAAAAACGAGAACGATAAAACCAACACTTACAACCTTAAATATTGTGCGTATTGGCACATCAGGTTCTTTACAAAATGATATTCCGGTTGATAGCTTTGTACTTGCTAAATTTGGTCTAGGATTAGATGGTATGTTACATGCCTATGATTGTGAAAAAGTGTTAGAAAAAAATATTGAAGATGCTTTTATTATGCATACAAATTGGTCTAAAAGAAAAGCGAGACCTTATGTAGTAAAAAACAGCTCAGAATTAGAAAATAAATTAGTAGGTGATAACGTTTTTGTTGGTTTTACAGCAACCGCTGTTGGTTTTTATGGCCCACAAGGAAGAGTATTACGTTTGGCACTGCAAGACGCTAATCTAAATTCTAAAATTGATAGCTTTAACTTTAATGGAACACGAGTAACCAATTTAGAAATGGAAACTTCTGCTATTTATGGTTTATCAAAATTATTAGGGCATAATGCGTGTTCTATGAACGCAATTATTGCTAACAGAGCAAATGGTACTTTTAGTAAAAACCCAGGAAAAATTGTGGCAGATTTAATCATTTATACATTGGATAAACTAGCCAAATAAATGATTAATCTTACAATTGGCGGGGTTCCAGAGCATTTTAATTATCCTTGGTACTTAACGCTAAAAAATAAAGAATACGCAAAACAGAACATTAATTTACGTTGGAAAGACTTTCCTGGAGGAACTGGCCAAATGAATGCTGCTCTTCGGAATTCTGAAATAGATATTGCAATCATTTTAACGGAAGGGATTATCAAAGATATTGGTGAAGGAAATCCGTCTAAAATTGTGCAAACATTTGTTAAAAGTCCATTAGTTTGGGGAATTCATGTTGCTGCAAATTCTTCTTTTCAACAAATTTCTGATTTAGAACATGCAACGATTGCAATTAGTAGATTTGGTTCTGGATCGCATTTAATGGCAATTGTAAATGCTTATAATAATGGTTGGGACATCAACAACTTACAATTTAAAGTTGTTGGCGATTTAGAAGGCGGAATTGAAGCACTTACAAATGGAGAAGCAGATTATTTTATGTGGGAACATTTTACAACAAAACCTTTAGTTGACAATAAAACTTTTAGAAGAATTGAAAACTGCCCTACTCCATGGCCTTGCTTTGTTATTGCAGTAAGAGATACTATTTTAGAAAAATATCCAAAAGAAATAACAGCAATTTTAAATATTATCAATATCAAAACAGCTACTTTTAAAAATATAGAAAATATTGATGAAATTCTTTCTAAACGCTATCAACAAAAAATAGAAGATGTACAAAAATGGTTGTCAATTACAGAATGGGAAAGTGAAAAACCAGTTTCTGAGGAATTAATTGATGAAATACAAAATAAAATGATGTTATTTAACGTTATAGACACGAAGGCAGATGCTGGTAAGTTCATTAAAAATATGTACATTTAGGGCTTTAAATTTTATTTCAAAATGAAAAAAGTAGTATTTATTGCAATTTGTACATTAGGATTTCTGAGTATCACTTCATGTAGAAGTACTTCAGCTAGTTGTGGTTTAGCTGAAAACACACCAACGAAACAAACTCAACAAAACTTTCAACAAACAAACATTGTTGCTATTGCAACTGTTAAGTAGTTGACTGTCTTATTCAAATTCAATGAATCCGCTTTTTTAGTGGATTTTTTTGTTTTAAAAAACATTTTTAAACAAAAAAAAGACTCACTTTATAAAGTAAGTCTTTCTTAAATAAAATTAATTCGAGGGTGAATTATTAGACATTTAGGGGATGCCTATAATTCAAATGTACATTACTTTATGCAATAAATTATTAACATATGTTAATAAGTTGATGTTTTCTTACTGAATGAAACAAAAAAAGTAATCATCTAGCGTATTACAAGCTTAATTGGTGATATAAATTACCATATAATTTTTAATTTCCCTAGCTTCACTAAAATCTCATTTGTTATTGAAAAATGTTTATTTCCAAACCAATAACCACGGTTTGCACTTAATGGGGATGGGTGTCCTGAAGTTAAAACAGTATGTTTTTCTGTATCAATTTTCTTGCCTTTTTTTTGTGCAAATCCACCCCAAAGTAAAAAAATAACATTTTCTTTTTCTTTGGATATTTTTGAAATTACAGCATCTGTAAATGTTTCCCAACCTTGTTTTTGATGACTTCCAGCTTCGTGAGCTCTAACTGTTAACGTAGCATTTAACAACAAAACCCCTTGTTTTGCCCATCGAGATAAATCTCCAGAAATCGGAATTGGAATTTGTAAATCTGCTTCTAATTCTTTAAAAATATTTTGCAGTGATGGCGGATGCTTTATTCCATTGTGAACAGAAAAGCACAAACCATTTGCTTGTCCAACTCCATGATATGGGTCTTGTCCAATAAGTACCACTTTTAAATCATCAAAAGAACAAGCATTAAAAGCAGCGAAAATATCTTTTTTATCAGGATAACAAGTAGAATTTTGATATTCTGACTTTACAAATTTTTCTAAATCTTTAAAATACGGTTTATCAAATTCTGTTTGTAAAATATTTTTCCATGAATCGGCAATTTTTACATGCATACTTTCTTATTTTTGCTTTCGTTGTTTGTTCATTTAATAAAATGTCATCTCGAGCGAAGTCGAGAGATCTATCTTATACAGATTCTTCTATTTCAGCAATAATGACAGCGAAAATCAAAGATAATAGTTTGGGTAAGAATATTTCAGAAAAAACAGTACAAGATTTAGAGTTTCCTACGGTTTTACAACATGTAGCAGAATATTGTATTTCTGAATTAGGGAAAACCAATGTTCTAAACATCAAACCTATTGAAAATACTGAGTTATTACTGCAAGAGTTAAATTTAGTGAATGAATATCTCTCTTCATTTATTAGTGAGAATAAAATTCCAAATCATGGTTTTGAAGATGTTTCTCAAGAAATATTTACATTAAATATTGAAAATAGTTTTTTAGAAGCTAACGCTTTTTTAAAAATTGCCACAGTTTCTGAAACTGTAAATGAACTATTAAGTTTCTTTAAAAAATTTGAAACCTATTTTCCTACAATTCATCAAATTAGTCAAGAAATTGAACTCACTACAAGTGTTACTACTTCAATTTCTAAAATTATTACTTCCTACGGAGAAGTTGCAAACACCGCTTCTCCACAATTAAAAGAGATAAGAAAAGAAATTACTAAAATTCGTGGTAAAATTGGAGAAAGTTTTACGAGAGATTTAAGCAAATATGCTGCTGCTGGTTTTTTAGATGATATTAGAGAATCGGTTGTAGATAATCATAGAGTTTTGGCTGTCTTGGCAATGCACAGACGTAAAGTAAAAGGAAACTTTTTAGGTGCTTCTAAATCTGGAAACATCGTTTATATTGCGCCACAAGCAACCTTAAATTATGATAGAGAATTACAAAATTTAACTTACGAAGAACAGCAAGAAGTTACCAAAATATTAAAAAAATTAGCTGCAGAAATTAGACCTTTTGTTCCGTTATTACATTTGTATTTACACTATTTAACACATTTAGATTGCATTGCCGCAAAAGCAAAATATGGCAAAAGTTTAGAGGCAATTTTACCAAAAATAACTTCTGAAAAAAAAATTGATTTTAAAAAAGCATATCATCCAATTCTTTGGAAAAAGAATCAAGAAAAAAATATAGAAACCGTTCCGCAGTCCATCATTTTAAATGAAAAACAGCAAATTATTGTTATTTCTGGTCCAAATGCTGGTGGAAAAAGTATCACACTAAAAACCATTGGTTTGTTACAAGTAATGTTGCAAAGTGGCTTGTTAATTCCGGTTGATGAACGCAGCGAAACGTATATTTTTAATACAATTCTTACTGATATTGGAGACAATCAATCTATAGAAAATCAGCTAAGTACGTACAGTTATCGACTGAAAAACATGCGTAATTTTTTACGAAAATGTAATAAAAATACTTTGTTTTTAATTGATGAATTTGGAACAGGTTCTGATCCAGAATTAGGTGGCGCTTTGGCAGAAATTTTCTTAGAAGAGTTTTATAGTAAGAAAGCATTCGGAATTATCACTACACATTATTCTAACTTAAAAGTGTTGGCAAACGAATTAGAAAATGTAACCAACGCAAATATGCAGTTTAATGAGCGTACATTAGAACCTCTGTATAAATTGTATGTTGGACAAGCAGGAAGTTCTTTTACCTTTGAAGTTGCTCAGAAAAATGGTATTCCATTTAGTTTAATTAATCAAGCAAAAAAACGTGTAGAAACAGAAAAAATCCGTTTGGATAAAACCATTTCTAAACTACAAAAAGAGCGCAATCGTTTGCAAAAAAATTCTGACAATTTAGAAAAGCAACAATCTAAAGAAAAAGAACATATTGATAGCTTACAAGAAAAAGAACAAAAAGTTCAAGATAAACTAGCCGATTTTCAAGAATTGTATGACAGCAATCAAAAAATGCTGGCGATTGGAAGAAAAGTAAACGAGTTGTTAAATCACTATTTACAAACCAATAATAAAAAGCTACTCAACGTTGAATTGCAAAAATGGATTGAAACAGAAAAAACAAAACACTTAAAGAAAAATCCACCAAAATCTGTCACAAAAACAGAAAAGAAAACTGCTAAAGTTGTAGCTCAAAAAAAGCAAGAAACTATTAGAAAAGTAGAAAAAGAAGTCTTGCTAAAAGTAGTTGAAGTACGAAAAGAAAAGAAAATAGAAGCTACCAAAATTGCCAAAGAAAAAGCTGCTTATATCTTTAAAATTAACGACCGTGTTCGTTTGATTGATGGAAATGCTGTTGGAACTGTTGATAAAATTGAAAAAAACAACATCTTCATCAATTATGGAGTCTTTACCACCAAAGCAAAAGTAGAGCAATTAGAATTGGTCGAAAAGGCTAATAAATAAGGATTTAAATCTTTTAAATAGTTTCATTTCTTTAAAAAAAATTCTTAAAAATCACTATTTTATCCTCAAAAATACACTGATAAAAAAGGTGGAATAATTTTCTTTTAATTCATTAAATATCAATAGGTTTGCACTCGAATTTGAAAACACAAAAATGAAACGTATTAAAGAATACAAAAAGCTATTTAATGTTGAAGGGTCTATTGATTTAAAAGAGCTAAAAACTTCTTACCGAGGATTGGTTAAAAAATGGCATCCAGATAAATTTCAAGACGAAGAACAAAAAGCTGTTGCAGAAATAGAAAGTACTAAAATTATTGATGGTTATCATTTTTTAGTAAGTATTGCTCCAGAAACTAAAGAAGCAAATTTAACTGATTATAAAACTACAATTACAGAATTTCAAGTTGCAGATTGGCATCATAAAAGTATGTTATTAGAAGTTACTTTTACAGATGGTAATACCTATGAATATTTTGGTGTGAGCCGTATTCTTTTTGGAAAATTCATAAATGCTAAGTCAATGAATAACTTTGGGAAAAGAAATATTTTCAACTCTTTTATCTATAGAAAATTTAAGAAAGCATCCGTTATGGCATAAAATATTTAATTGGTGAACTTTAAAAAAGTTCACCAATTAAATTATTCAAGTCCTTTCATTTCTTCATCATAAAACGCTCCAGCTTTATCCATTAGATCTGCTAATTCTGTAGCAATATCTTCTTCATTTTCGCCAGATAAATCTTCAAACCATTCTACTTCATCATCTTTTAAGTTGATTAAAAAACGTGGATATCCTGTATGCAATACAAAAATATCATCTGGAAAATTGCTGTTGTCTGCTAATAAAAATTTTGGTAAATCCATGTTTTCTGTTTTTCTTTTATGTTGTATTCTCTGTTGGAGTAGAAATTAAAGTTCCTTTTCTCTAATGAGCTTTAAAGTTAAATAATTAAAACGAATATATAATAAAATGGCAGCAGTTGATAAACCAGCTAATAATCCAAGCCAAATTCCAAAACTACCGTACATTTCTTCTTTTCCAAAATAATAACTAACCGGAAAACCAACCAACCAATACGAAATAAAGGTAAGGATTGTCGGAATTTTTACATCTTGCAAACCTCGTAAAGCTCCAAGAACAACTACTTGAATTCCATCTGAAATTTGAAAAATTGCTGCGGCTAACAATAATTGTCCTGCAATAGAAACAACTTCCATATTATCGGTAAGGTTTTCTACATCGTTATAATCTACATATAATTTTGGCAATTGTTTGTGGAATAAAAAGAAGATTGCACCAAAGAAAATCGCCAATAAGATTGCCATAAAAAAGATTGAAAAAGCAATTCTTCTAAGCTCTTTATAATTATGCAATCCTTTCTGGTTCCCAACTCTAACCATAGAAGCAACACTTAATCCCATGGCAACCATAAACGTCATTGAAGATAAATTTAATGCAATTTGATTTGCTGCTTGTGGATTTTTTCCTAACAAACCGCTCAACCAAATTGCTGCAGTAAAAATTGCAACTTCAAAAAACATTTGCATAGCGCTTGGAGCACCTAGACTAATTAATTTCCGAATCATTAAAATATCTAAAACAAAGAACTTAATGTTCGTTACCAATCGTTTTGAACGTTCTTTATGTGCTAATAACCACCACAAATAAATAACCATAACAACACGAGAAAGCAGTGTTCCGTTTGCAGCACCAACAATTCCCATTTCTGGAAAACCAAATTTTCCGAAAATCAACAAATAGTTTAACACAACATTTAAAACATTGGCAACTAATATAGCATACATCGGGTATTTTGTCATAGACATTCCGTCACTAAATTGTTTTAAAGCCTGAAAAATAACTAACGGAATTAACGAAAATGCTACCAAATCTAAATACGGTATTGCCAATTCAACAACTTCAGTTGGTTGTTTCATTAAATACATCAATGGCTTTGCAAAAAAAACCAATAAAAATAAAGCAATTCCTAAAGCGGTACATAAAAACAAACCGTGTTTAAAAGTCGATTTTGCTTTATCAAAATTATTTGAAGAATCTGCTTCTGCAATTAAGGGTGTTATTGCTGTGGAAAAGCCGATTCCTAAAGACATAGCAATAAACATAAAACTGTTTCCTAAAGAAACAGCAGCAAGTTCTGCGGTTCCTAATTGACCAACCATAACATTATCTACAAAACTCACAAAAGTATGTCCTAACATCCCTAACATTACAGGTGCTGCAAGTTTCCAGTTGTATTTAAATTCTGAAGTATATAAAGAGATATTCAAAGTGGGTAATTGATTATAAGACAGCGAAGATATTCATAATTTTGGCAATTATTAACAAATCCTCTAGACAATTTATTCATTAAAAAAATGTATTTTTGAGGATCCAAAAAACAAATTTATTATGACAATAATTACCTTAAAAGGGAAAAAAATAGACACCTTAGGAGATTTACCTAAAGTAGGAGAAAAAGCTCCAAATTTTAGTTTAACAACTGTAGATTTATCTTCTAAAAAATTATCAGATTTTGCAGGTAAAAAAGTAATTTTAAACATTTTTCCGAGTGTAGATACAGGAACTTGTGCTGCATCAGTTAGAGAATTCAACAAAAAAGCAGCTAATTTAGAAAATACTATTGTTGCTTGTATTTCTAGAGATTTACCTTTCGCCCAAGCGCGATTTTGCGGTGCAGAAGGTATTGAAAATGTGATTATGTTATCAGATTTTGCTACTGGAAAATTCGGAAAAGATTATAGTTTGGAAATCACAAATGGACCTTTAGCAAACTTACACTCTAGAGCAATTGTGATTGTTGATGAAAACGGAAATGTAGTTTATACAGAACAGGTTCCTGAAATTGTTGATGAACCTAATTATGAAAGTGCTTTAAAAGCAATTTAACTCATGAAAAATCCAAATGATAATTTTATAAAAGGACGGCTTAGAAGTATCAAATTTGCCTTGAAAGGAATGTGGTTACTATTGACAACTGAAGACAGTATAAAAACACAATTTTTTTTAGGACTTATTTCACTTTTTATTGGTTTTTATTTTAATATTTCTGCAACAGAATGGATGTTTCAGTTAATTGTAATTGCCTTAGTTTTAGTGGCAGAAGCTTGCAATACTGCAATCGAAAAAATGGCAGATTTTGTGCACCCAGATTATCATAAAAAAATAGGATTTATTAAAGATATTGCTGCCGGAGCGCCAAGTTTTGCAGCCATAATTGCATTAATTGTTGGCGGAATTATTTACATTCCTAAAATACTAGAGTTATTCTAAGCAAATACTTATATTTACACTTTTACAACCTACACATAATTAATGGCTAAAAAAACAAAAGCAACAAAACAAAAAATAGCAAGAAAACCTAGATTTCAAAAAACGAAAGCGTTTTTTAACAATAGGCAAACGCATACTGTTTTTGGATTGTTTTTAGTACTTTTTTCTATCTTTTTAATCATTGCATTTTTTTCATTCTTTTTTTCATGGCAAACAGACCAAAGTGCCTTAACACAATTTACTGATAAAACAGTTGATACAAAAAACCTTCTTGGAAAAATTGGTGCAACATTAAGTAATTTCTTTATTTATGACGGATTTGGAATTGCTGCATTTATTATTCCTATATTGTTTTTTGTAAGCGGTTTATATTGGTTGTTTAAAGTGTCTTTTAGAAGAGTTGTTAAAACTTGGAATTGGGGTTTAATCATAATGCTTTGGTTTTCAATCACCTTTGGATTTATCCCTGACAGATTTGATGTTTTAGCCGGAATTATCGGTGTAGAAATCAACGAATATTTACAAACTTTTTTAGGTAAAACTGGTTTAACCTTAGCGTTAAGTTTTTTGTTTTTAACCTATATAGTTATCCGTTTTAAAGTAACACCAGAAAGTATTTTATCTAAATTTAGATCAAAGAAAAAAGAATCTATTGAAGAAGATAAAAGCGATGAAGCAATTGAAGAAACAGTTATTGAAAACGAATTTGAGTTAGAAAATACAACAGAAAAAAAATCTGAATTTGAAAAATCTGTAACAAATTTACAACCAACTATCAGTAATTTTTCTGATGTAAAAACTTCAAATAAAAAGGAAGAAATAAACGACAGTTTATTAGATGTAGTTTTACAAAATAAAGATGATGAAAAAACTTCAGAGAATAATGTACAAATAGACGTAGAAAAGATTGAAGAAGAAGAACATTCTACAGAAAATTTATCAGAAAAATTAGTCAAAGATTTTGGAGAGTTTGATCCAACATTAGAATTAGGAAATTTTAAATTTCCAACTTTTAACCTTTTAAAACAATACAACGAAAGCATTTCTATTGATCCAGAAGAATTAGAAGCAAATAAAAACAGAATTCTAGAAACGCTTAAAAATTATAATATAGGAATTGCAAAAATTAAAGCAACTGTTGGACCAACAATTACGTTGTACGAAATTGTTCCTGATGCTGGTGTTCGAATTTCGAAAATTAAAAACTTAGAAGACGATATTGCGTTATCTTTATCGGCATTAGGAATTCGTATCATCGCTCCTATCCCAGGAAAAGGAACTATCGGAATTGAAGTTCCTAATAAAAAAGCAACCATTGTTTCGATGCATTCTGTTATTTCTTCAAAGAAATTTCAAGAATCGCCGATGGAATTACCAATTGCTTTAGGGAAAACAATTTCTAATGAAACCTTTGTTATTGATTTGGCAAAAATGCCACACTTATTAATGGCTGGTGCAACAGGACAAGGAAAATCTGTTGGATTAAATGCTGTATTAACGTCGTTATTATACAAGAAACATCCAGCAGAAGTTAAGTTTGTGTTGGTTGACCCAAAGAAAGTAGAATTAACGTTATTTAATAAAATTGAGCGTCACTATTTAGCAAAACTACCTGATAGTGAAGATGCTATTATAACAGATACAACCAAGGTAATTAACACCTTAAATTCTTTGTGTATAGAAATGGACAATCGGTACGACTTGCTAAAAGCAGCAATGGTTCGTAACATCAAAGAATACAATGTAAAATTTAAAGCACGTAAATTAAATCCGAATGATGGTCATCAATTTTTGCCATACATCGTTTTAGTTATTGATGAATTTGCAGATTTAATAATGACTGCCGGTAAAGAAGTAGAAACACCAATTGCTCGTTTAGCACAATTAGCGCGTGCAATCGGAATTCATTTAATTGTGGCAACCCAACGCCCTTCTGTAAATGTAATTACAGGAATTATCAAAGCAAATTTCCCAGCAAGAATTGCATTTAGAGTAACTTCAAAAATAGATTCTAGAACCATATTAGATGCTGGTGGCGCTGATCAATTAATTGGTCGTGGAGATTTATTATATACTGCCGGAAATGAAATCAATAGAATTCAATGTGCTTTTGTTGATACACCAGAAGTTGAAAAAATTACTGATTTTATTGGGTCGCAAAGAGCATATCCAGAAGCACATTTACTACCCGAATATGTTGGCGAAGAAGCTGGCACAGCTCTTGATGTAGACATTGCAGACAGAGATAAATTATTTAAAGATGCTGCTGAAATAATTGTTACCGCACAACAAGGATCAGCGTCTTTATTACAACGAAAATTAAAATTAGGATACAATAGAGCTGGCAGATTAATTGATCAACTTGAAGCCGCAGGGATTGTTGGTGGATTTGAAGGAAGCAAAGCAAGACAAGTTTTGGTGTCAGATTTAGTTGCTTTAGATCAATTATTAGCAAACGAACAAAATTAGCATTTAATTTCATGAAAAAAACAACATTATATTTCTTATTTCTTTTTATAGGAATTTCTACAAACAATTTTGCGCAAGATAATAAAGCAAAAAAATTGCTAGATGAAGTTTCTGCAAAAATGACTTCTTATACAAATATGGAAATTGCATTTACATCTAGTTTAAGCAATGAAGCAGCCGGTATTAAAGAAGGTGATGAACCACCAATGAAAGGAAACATTATTTTAGAAGGAGAAAAATACAATTTAGATTATATAGGAAACAGCTTTATTTTTGATGGTAAAAAACTGTATGTAATTAATCATGATGAAAAAGAAATTGCTATAAATGATAGTGATTTTGATGTTGATGATGGATTTATTTATCCATCAAAATTATTAACTTTTTACAAAGAAGGTTATATTTATAGATTAGGAAAAACAGCAACTATAAAAGGTAAGAAAATTCAGTTTGTAGAATTAACTCCAATTGATAGTGATTCTGATATTGTAAAAGTAGAATTAGGAATCGAGTTAAAAGCAAAACATATTTACAAATTAATTCAAACAGGCTCAAATTCTGCCAAAACTACATTTACAATTACTTCGTTAAAAAGCAATAAAAAACTACCAAAAAACACTTTTGTTCTTAATAAAGAAAGTTATTTAAAAAAGAATTATAGTATTGATTAATACTTCTTTTACGATATCCTTTTTATGAAAATACTAGACAAATACATATTAAAAAATTTTATAAAGCCCTTTATGGCTACTTTTTTAATTGTATTATTTGTGCTAGTTATGCAAATATTATGGTTGGCTTTTGAAGATATTGCTGGCAAAGGAATCGATTTAATTTTTATCTTAAAATTTCTTTTCTATACAACACTAACTGTCATTCCGCAAGCACTACCAATTGGTGTATTGCTTTCTTCAATAATGGCATTAGGTAATTTTTCTGAAAATTACGAATTTGCAGCAACAAAATCTGCAGGTATATCATTACAACGGTTAATAAGACCATTAATAATTTTAACAGTATTATTGAGTTTTATAAATTTTATATTTCTAAATAATGTGTTTCCGTATGCAATGTTTAAACAAAAAAATTTGTACGTAAATATTAAAAATCAAAAACCCGACATGGCTTTAATTCCAGGTGGTTTTAACACAGAAATTCCTGGTTATCATATTAAATTTGATGAAAAATATGGAGAAAATGATGATTTATTAAAGAATGTAATGATCTATGATTTAACCGAAAAAAAATGGAACACAAAAATTATTAGAGCCGAAAAAGGAAAAATTATAAATGAAGAAGGAGACAAATACTTGAAGTTAGTTTTATATGATGGTCAATTTTTTGAAGAATATTTGGCTCAAAAATCAGAAAAAAACATGCCATTTTCAAGAGCAAGCTTTAAGGAGTATTCTATAGTAATAAACATTCCTAATGATTCTTTAATAGAAAAAGAAAACCTTAAAGATTTTCATAACATGAAATCATTAGGTCAATTAAAAGACACGATTCCATATTTTAATACTGATTTTAGGGAATATGTAAAAGGACGGGCAAAAAGTTTTTATATAAATGCAGATGCAAAAAAATTAATTCCTATTAAGAATGATACTATTATTTCAAAATTACAACCAGAAATTTTATCTAATTTTGATAAAAGAGCACAATTACGCTTAATAAACTCTTCAATAGAAAAAAACAAAACAGCTTTAGATATTATAGCAAGTAAAAAAGGGACTTTTAAATTTAAAAGAAAAATATTAAATGTTTTTGAAATCGAATATTATAATAGGATTGCTTTTTCACTATCATGTTTAATTCTTTTTTTTATAGGAGCACCATTAGGTTCAATAATTAGAAAAGGTGGTTTTGGTTTACCAATGATTTTAGCAATTTCTATTTATGTCCTGTATTTTTTCGCAAATACTTTTGGTAGAAATCTTGCCGAAGATAGTTCTATAACTGCATTCTTAGGCTCTTGGATCTCTGCACTCTTAATGTTACCAATAGCAATATTACTAACAAGAAGAGCTACAAAAGATATGGGATTATTTAATATTGATGTATTTTTACAACCAATTACTACTTTTTTCAAAAAAATAACGTCTAAAAAAGACAACAACATATAATGAAACAAACGAAAGTAACAAACAACATACAATTAGATTCAATTTCTGAAGCTATTGAAGATATTAGAAATGGTAAAATAATAATTGTTGTTGACGATGAAGACAGGGAAAATGAAGGAGATTTTGTTGCTGCCGCAGAAAAAGTAACTCCAGAGATGATTAATTTTATGGCAACTCATGGGCGTGGATTAATTTGTGTTCCAATTACAGAACAACGTAGTAAAGAGTTACAATTAGGAATGATGGTAAACAACAATACCGATCCGATGGAAACAGCTTTTACAGTTTCTGTAGATTTAAAAGGAAATGGTGTTACTACTGGAATTTCTGCAAAAGATAGAGCGTTAACAATAAAATCTATTATCAACCCAAATACAAAACCTTTCGATTTAGCAAGACCAGGGCATATTTTTCCTTTAAAAGCAAAAGAAGGTGGTGTTTTACGTAGAACTGGTCATACAGAAGCTGCAATTGATTTTGCACGTTTAGCTGGTTTTGAATCTGCTGGAGTTATTGTAGAAATAATGAATGAGGATGGAACGATGGCTCGTTTACCTCAATTATTAAAAGTTGCAAAAAAGTTCGATTTAAAAATAGTTTCTATTGAAGACTTAGTTGCTTATAGAATGGAACATGATTCTTTAATTGAAAAGAAAGATGATTTTGATATTGAAACTCGTTTCGGAACTTTTAGATTAAGAGCGTATCAACAAACCACAAACAATCAAGTACATTTAGCATTAACAAAAGGTTCTTGGAAAGAAAATGAACCCGTAATTACAAGAGTAAATTCTACTTTGGTAAACAACGATATTTTAGGAACCTTAACCAATAATGCTGATAAAAAGCTCGATGATATGTTTAAAACCATTACAGATGCTGGTAAAGGTGCTATCTTGTTTATCAATCAACAAAATCAGTCTCAAAATTTATTACATCGTTTAGATATTTTAAAAGAATCGCAATCTAAAGGAGAAATGAAAGCGCCACAAATAAAAATGGATAGCAAAGATTTTGGAATTGGTGCTCAAATCTTACACGATTTAAACATCCATAAAATCAGATTGGTTTCAAATACAACACAAGAAAAGCGTGTTGGTATGATTGGTTACGGTTTAGAAATTGTTGATTATGTGAAGTATTAGGAATTAGGAATTAGGTATTAGGTATTAGGAATTAGGAATTAGGTATTAGGAATTAGGAATTAGGAATTAGGAATTAGGAATTAGGAATTAGGAATTAGGAAAAGTTAAAAATTTAAACTCAATTAACAATAAAAAACTAAATCTTTGCAACTCTGAACCTTTGAGACTTTGTTCCTTTGCAACTTTCTAACTTTCTAACTTTCTAACTTTCAACTACAAAACCACTTCACTCCCACTTTCTAATTCGTACGGAGTTTCATTTTGTTTAAAAACTCGTGCTGATAAATTTCCTTTTAAAGTAATTGTATTTGCAAGAACTTCTAGCCAGCTTCCTTCTCTAATTCCTATTACAGAAGTAGTATTATAGATATGAAATTCTTTAATTCGAGTTGCTCTTGTTTCTCCCATATAAGTTGAACCTTCAACTGGATCTAAATAATGCGCATTGATATTAAATGAAATAAATTCTAGCGTTTTAAAACTTGGTGGATACACAATTGGCATATCATTCGTGTTCATCATATTTACACCGCAAATATTACTTCCTGCGCTTGTTCCTAAATACGGCGTTCCGTTTTCTACAACGTTTTTTAAAACATCAAAAATGTCTTGTTTATAAAGCTGATTTACCAACTCAAACGTGTTTCCTCCACCAGTAAAAATGGCTTCTGCTTTTAAAATTTCTTCTTTCGGATTTTTAAACTCATGAATTCCTTTTACATCAATATGTATTGCACTAAAAGCTACTTTTGCTTTTGCAGTATAATCATCATAAGAAATTCCGCTTGGTCTTGCGTATGGAATAAATAGCAAATTTTTAACATTTTTAAAATGGGTAGAAATTGTTGGTAATAAATATTCTAAATATCCGCTACCATGAATGGTTGATGTACTGGCTATAATGAGTTTCTTCATGTTTCAAAAATAACGAAACTAAATTCATTGCATCAAAAAACAGGTAATAACTTTAGGAAGAATAACATTTCTCTTTAACAAAAATTTACAAGTGCTTTAATAGAGTTTTAAGAATGATGTCGATTTTCTTTGTAACAATGGAAAACCTAACTTTACTAACCAAAAATTAATTACTTTACTGAATGGAAAAAAAACTACTCTCACTTTTTTTCTTTTTTCTATTATTTCAAACCTCTTTTTCACAAGAAAAAAGAGTAGAAATAAATGGCATTGTTTTAAACCCATCATCAAAAGCAATTGCAAATACTCATATAATAAACTTAACAGATAGTTTAGGAACAGTCTCTAATAACGAAGGCATATTTACAATTAGAGCCAAAAAAGGAGATTGGATACAGATATCAAACATTCAATTTCATAGCAAAAAAGTTAGAATTACTAAAAACATTAGTAAAGAACGGTTTATACGAATATTTCTTCTTCCAATTATGAATCAACTAGATGAAGTTGTTCTTAAAAAGAAAATGAAAGGTTTTTTAACATTAGATAGAATTAACAAATCAAAAGATACAATTGGTGATTTGATGAAAAACTTGGTAAACGGAATTATGAGTATTCCTTCTGATAAAATTATGGGAATGGGAATTGGTAAAGATGAACGCCATTTACAAAAACCAACTGTAACTCCAGGAATACTAAGAGGTTTTAAAGGAGTTGGTACTGCCGCAACAATTCCTTATGCAGATTTAAAAAAGAAAATAGCAGACAGAAAAAAAATAAGTTTTAAAGAACAATTTCCGAAAAATCTAATAAAATTATTTGGAGAATATTTCTTTTTTGAACAATTAAAAATTCCGAAAGAAAACTATTATCATTTCCTAGAATATTGTAATCCTTTAGGAATAGAAGAGTTGTATAAAAACGAAAAACATCTTGATATTCTTAAAATTCTGTTAAAAGAAAGTAAATCTTATTTATTGCTCTTAGAAAACAACAAATAATTTGTGCAACTAAGTTTAATTGCTCAAATTTACATACAATTACCAATTAATGAGATTAAAAAAGCTATTGTTATTAGTATTATTAGTAGCACTTTCTGCCTTTACAACACATAAATATTATTTGAGTTTAACTCAAATAGAATACAATTCTAAAAATAAATCTATAGAAATAATTATCAATGTTTTTATTGATGATATAGAAGTTGCATTCAATAAAATTTATAAGAATAAATTTGAATTGGACACTAAAAATGAACCGGCAGATTCTGGTAAATACTTTTTTGAATATTTACAAAAAAATGTGAAATTTAAAATTGATGGCAAGCAATATAACTTTAATTATATCGGTAAAGAATATGATGGTGATGTTGTTTATTTTTATTTAGAAATAAACAACATTTCAACTCTAAAAGAAATTGAAATTAATAACACCCTTTTACTAGAACATTTTCCAAAACAACAAAATCTTGTAAAATCTAAAGTAGATAAAAAGTATAAAAGTATTTTACTGACTAAAAAAGAACAAACAGGGATCTTAAAATATTAACACAAATTACTAATTTAACAAAACTCAATAGTATGAAAAAAATCGGTTTACTAGTATTATCACTAGTATTTGTTATGGTTTCGTCTTTTGCTCAACAAAAGAAAACCCAACAAGGACACACAAATCAAAACAAGTTTAAACAGCTTGACCACGCTACTCCAAATAGCCAAAGAACAGCATCTGGAGCACCTGGAATTAAGTATACTCAACAGAAAGTTGATTATGTAATGGACATTGTTTTAGATGATGATAACCAAAGAATTACAGGTAAAGAAACTATTACATATCATAATAATTCAACTGATAATTTATCTTATCTATGGTTACAGCTAGATCAAAACATGCGTGCAGCAGATTCTAAAACACCAGATATTAATCCAGATAGATTACCTAAAAGAGTAAGTAAAGATCGTTTCAATACAACTTATGAAAAAGAAGCTTGGGATGGTGGATTTAAAGTTACAAGTGTAACTAATGTAGATGGAAGTAAATTATCTTATACCATTAATCAAACGATGATGCGTATCAATTTACCAAAACCTTTAGCTTCAGGTGAAACATTTAAATTTAAAGTTGACTGGTGGTACAACATCAACAACAATAGAACCCAAGGTGGAAGATCTGGTTTTGAACATTTTCCTGCAGACGGAAACAACAGTTATAAAATTGCTCAGTTTTTCCCAAGACTGTGTGTCTATGATAATGTTGAAGGATGGCAGAATGATCAATTTTGGGGACGAAGTGAATTCGCTTTAGAATTTGGAGATTATACAGTAAACATTACTACTCCAGCTGACCATATGTTAGGAGCAACAGGAGTTTTAAAAAACGAAAATGACGTATTAACAAAAAAACAACTACAAAGATTAGCTCAAGCAAGAAGGTCTTTTGATAAACCTGTTGTTATTCATACACAAAAAGAAGCTGAAAAAGCGGAGAAGAAACGATCTAAGAAAACGAAAACTTGGAAATTCTTCGCAGAAAATGTTAGAGATTACGCTTTCGCTACTTCTAGAAAATTTATCTGGGACGGAATGGCTGTAAAACTTGACAGTAAAACTGTAATGGCGTATTCTTATTATTCAAAAGAAGCGAATCCGCTTTATGGAGATCACTCAACAAAAGCTACTGCTGTAACTTTAAAAGCGTATTCTAGACAAACATTTGATTACCCTTATCACAAAGCAATTTCTGTCGATGGACAAATGGGAATGGAATATCCGCAAATAGCTTTTAATCCTGGAAGACCAAATGCAGATGGAACGTATTCTGACAGAACTAAATACAGAATGATCAATGTTACAATCCATGAAGTTGGGCACAACTGGTTTCCAATGATTGTTAATTCTGATGAACGTAAATGGACTTGGATGGATGAAGGGTTAAATTCCTACACACAGTTACAAGCGATGATGGATTATGAAAAAGATTATCCACTTACTAGAGGATTGCCAAAAAACATTGTTCGTTATATGAGTGGAGACCAATCTAGAATTGCTCCTATTATGTCTAAAGGAGATAATACGTATAGCTTTGGAAACAATGCTTACGGTAAACCTGCAACTGCATTATGGATATTAAGAAATACTGTTATGGGACCTGAATTATTTGATCATGCTTTTAAAGAGTATGCAAATCGTTGGAAATTTAAACACCCAACCCCTGCTGATTTCTTTAGAACAATGGAAGATGCTTCTGCAATGGACTTAGATTGGTTTTGGAGAGGGTGGTTTTATACAACAGACGTAACAGATATCGGAATTAAATCAGTTAAGAAAATGGTTGCTACGGAAGGAGTAAATGGTTCTGTTAATTTTGTAGAAGATGCTAAAGGAGCTAAAAAAGCAAGTAATAAATTCTTCTATGAAGTAACTTATGAAAAACCAGGAGGATTGGTTATGCCAATTATTGTTGAGTTTACCTATAAAGACGGAACTAAAGAAAAGAAAACATATCCTGCTCAAATATGGAGATTGAATGACAAACAAGTTACTAAAGCGGTTCATTCTGATAAAGAAATTGTTAGTTTTCAAATCGACCCAGATTTAGAAACTGCAGATGTAGATGTAACAAATAATAGCTGGCCAAAGAAACAAGACAACAAATTTGGTACGTTTAAAAAGAAAATTAAAGGATAAAACCCTTTTCTTATAAAACGAAAGCCCAATCTTACGATTGGGCTTTTTTTATACTTTTTAATAATTATTTCTTTCTAAAAATAAAGAACAAACCTATTAAAACCAATGGAATACTCAAAACTTGACCAGTATTTAACGAATTAAAAACCCAATCTTCTCTTCCATCTACTTGTGCTTCTTTTAAGAATTCAATAAAGAATCGTAACGCCCATAACACCGCAAAGAAAATACCAAATAAATATCCAGATTTTTCTTTTGCATCAGTTTTCCAATACAATCTCCAAAGAATAAAGAACAAAATTAAATAACTAAATGCTTCGTATAATTGTGTAGGATGTCTTGGAATTGTTTCTCCAGCTTTTTTAAAAATTACTCCAAAATTACTTTCGGTAGGTTTTCCATAAATCTCTGAATTAAAAAAATTACCAAAGCGAATAAAAAAACCTGCCAAAGCAACCATAATTCCCATTCTGTCTAAAATAAATAAGAATGGTTTGTTGATTATTTTTTTACTGTAAAAATACAAGGCTGCTATAATTCCGATTGCAGCACCATGACTAGCAAAACCTGTATAACCTGTAAACTCCCAACCTTTTATCAATCCAAATAAAGCAGTAGAATTTGCATTTTCTTTAAAAGGTAAAATAATTTCTAATAAATGATGTTGGTAATAATCCCAACTATAAAAAAACACATCTCCTAAACGCATTCCTACCAACATAGAAATAAAGGTGTACATAAAGAGTGAATCTAATTTTTCTAAAGGAACTTTATCTTCTACAAAGATTTTTTTCATCAATCTTAATCCTAAGACAAATGCTGCTATAAACATTAAACTATACCATCTAACCACAAAAAAACCTAAATCGATTCCTATTGATGGATCCCATACTATTGATAAAAATTTCATTCTCTTTTATTTAAAATTAAATAATTCAAAAATTGAAAGACCATTTAATCTTTCAATTCTTAAATCTTTAAATTATTTATTTGTCATTGCGAACAAAGTGAAGCAATCTGTAAATTTTAATGAGATTACTTCGTCGTTCTCTCCTCGTAATGACGATTATTCTTATTCTTTTTTTTCTGGAACTGGATCATAACCTTGACCGCCCCATGGATGACAACTAAATATTCTTTTAATTGCTAACCAACCACCAGCAAATAATCCATGTTTTTGTAATGCTTCTATCGTGTAATAAGAACATGTTGGTGAATATCTACACGTTGAAGGTGTAAATGGTGATATAGCTGTTTGATAAAAACGAACCAGTAAAATAAACGGATATGCAAGAATTTTTTTCAAATACTGTTCTTTTCTATTTCTGAAAAATTCTCGATACAACTCTGATAAAAATCAGAATCACTCGAACTGACAACTCCGTTAAATTTGTAATTCATAATTACCTTTAATTTATTGAGAATGTTGTGCCTTCTCTTCCGTCTTTTAACTGAATTCCCAACGCCAATAACTCATCTCTAATTTGATCTGACAATGCCCAATCTTTATTATCTCTAGCTTCTTTTCGTAATTTAATCAACAACTCCACTACTCCATCAATTTTATCAGAACTATCTTGTTTTGTTTCATTTGTCAATCCTAAAACATCAAAAACAAAAGCATTAATTGTTTTCTGAAATTCTGCTAAATCATCCGCAGAAATAGTTGCTTTTTGTTCTTTTAATTGATTAATGAATTTTACAGCTTCAAACAAATTTGCGATTAATATCGGCGTATTAAAATCATCATTCATGGCATCATAACATTGCTGTTTCCATGCAGAAAAATCAAAAGTTGATGTTTTACTCGTTTGAATATTTGGTAAATAATTTACTGCATCCATCAATTTATAATAGCCTTTTTCTGATGCTTCTAACGCATCACTTGAAAAATCTAAAATACTTCTATAATGCGCTTGCATATTAAAAAAACGAACAACGCTTGGCGCAAATGCCTTACTTAAAATAGTATTTTTTCCTGTTAAAATTTCATTTGGCAACACATAGTTTCCTGTTGATTTTGCCATTTTTTGGCTATTTAACAACAACATATTTGCGTGCATCCAATAATTTACCGGTTTGTGTCCACTACAAGTTTTCGATTGTGCAATTTCACATTCGTGATGTGGAAATTTTAAATCCATTCCGCCACCATGAATATCAAATTGTTCACCTAAATATTTTGTGCTCATTACAGAACATTCTAAATGCCAACCAGGAAAACCGTCAGACCAAGGCGATGGCCAACGCATAATATGCCTTTCATCTGCTTTTTTCCACAATGCAAAATCTTGTGGATTTTTCTTATCAGATTGCCCGTCTAAAGTTCTTGTATTGTGTATAGCATCTTCCATTTTTCTGCCAGAAAGAATTCCGTAATTATTACCATCTTCGTTATACTTTAATACATCAAAATATACAGAACCATTTACTTCATAAGCCAAGCCTTTATCCATGATTTCTTTAATCATTTCAATTTGCTCAACAATATGACCTGTAGCTGTTGGCTCAATACTTGGTGGTAAGAAATTATATTTCTCTAGCGTTTCATGAAAATCTACCGTGTAGCGTTGCACAACTTCCATCGGTTCAATTTTTTCTAAACGTGCTTTTTTAGCAATTCTATCTTCTCCTTCATCTGCATCATTTTCTAAATGACCAGCATCTGTAATATTACGAACATAACGAACTTTGTATCCTAAGTGTAACAAATAACGAAACACCACATCAAAAGACATAAATGTTCTAACATTTCCTAAATGAACATTGCTATAAACTGTTGGACCACAAACATACATGCCAACATAGCCTTCTGTTAATGGTTTAAAAAGTTCTTTACTTTTAGAAAGTGAATTGTAAATATGAAGTTGATTATCTTTATAAATCTCCATGAAAAAATTTCATTTTTAGAAATACAAAGATAGGGAGTTTTACGGAAAGAGAAAATGTGAAGTTGTTAGAAGTTTACTAAAACTAAAAGTAGTTTTATAATCAATAAAATTATTGTTTTATAATAGTGATTTTACTTTGTTTTCCTTTAATACTTAAGCTACTATTCTTAACCGAAAAATTTCCTTTTAATGTAAAATTTTTAGAAACATTCTTATTCGATTTTACATTATCTGCAGATAAAATTTGAATGTTTTCTTTAAGGTTTTTTAAATCAATAGTAGCATCAGAAAATCGAAGGCCTAGCTTTAATCCTTTTAGACTAGAAACTACTTTATCAATAACTAATTCTCCAAACTTGCTTGTTAATTCAACATCGCTTTCTAAATTTTGAATTTTCAATTTAGAAGAGTTTGAAATTAAGTTTGAATTGATAACCGATGCAATTGTTGCATCGGTTATATTATTTAATGAGATTGTACTTGATGTTAACACATCAACATTTACAGGAGCGTAGTAGATTTTTAAATCACCTCCGTTAATTTCATCTGCCTTAAAAGTACCGTAAGAAACTTTACCCGAAGTTTTCCCTTTTGGTAATTTCACTTTACTGTGTCTTGTATTTAAATCGAATTTGGCATTCTTAGGAACTTTAATGGTAATTTTTCTAGTGATTTTCACTTTCTTTTTAGTTTTACCATCTTCAATAATGACAACATTTTCTCCTTTTTTATAGCTATTAGCTATTTTAAGTTTCATCTTTTCTATGCTCTCTTTTGCTTTTGCCAAACTCTCTCTTATTTTTACTTTATCAATTTTCTGATATTGAATTTTAGCTTTTCTGATTTGGGCTTCTAGCTTCTTTTTATCGATGTTTTTAATCTGAATTCTCGCTTTATTAAGTTGCTCTTTTATTTTTTTTGTATCGATATTCTTGATCTGATTTTGTGCTTTTTGTAAAGTGTTCTTCAGATCTTTTTTCATTTTATCATATTCGCCAGACTTTTTAAATTTTTCCCATTCCTTTTTAGATTTGATAACAACTTTTTTAGATTTTCCATTTGATTTATATCGAAATGTTTTCGCTTCATCACTATCCTCATTGTCAAAATCGTACTCGTCAATTTCTTTCCAAATCTTATCAAAATCTAATTTAATCTCTGGGATGTTAATTTCTGGCATTTCAAAGTCTGGAATGTCTATGACTAAGTTATCGAAATCAATTTCTGGAATTACAATGTCTTCAAAGTCAAAATCAAATTTAAAGTTGTCTCCAAAGGGTAAAAATTGGTTTGCATTTGCATTAATTTGTACTTTATTTTTATTCCCTAAGGCTTCAAACTTCCAACTTTTTAAGAATTTTTCTGCTTCTTTTTTAGACAATCCTTCTACGGTAATTACTGCTTTTACAGAAACTTCGTTACGGTTCCAGGTAGTTACATTTATATCAGAATTGGTTGCATTTATAGCAAGAACTACGTTTTTATTTACTTTGAAATTTTCGGTAAATTTTTTGTCAAATTTTTGTGCATGTAAACTGCTTATAAAAAAAGCGGTAAACAAAAATCCAACAACTTTATAGGTTTTGAGTTTCATTTTGTTTTAAATTTAATTGTTTTAAATCGTTTAATTGTTTTTTTAATCGCTGCAATAACTGTAATCGTAATTGCAAATTGTTTATCAATGCATTGATAATTTCATCATTAACTCCTTTTGTATTGAGCTCTTGAGTTAATGACTTGTATTCAGTGGTTAGCTCGCCAATTTTAGCTAAATAACCATCTAAAATTTCTTTATTAGAATCGTTTACACTTAAATTACTAATCTCATAATTTATAGTGCTTACGTAATATTTTTCTATCGAATTTAATTCTGGAGATAAACTCCCCAAACTAATTTCTCTGGTTGGTTTTATTTCTTCTGGTGTTGGTTCTAAACCAATATAACCAATTGCTAAACTCACAACAATTACTACAGAAGCCGCAACTTGTAACCATTTATAGTTCCTCTTTTTTGGCTGATGATGTACTTCTTTAAGCAATCTATCTTCAAAATTATTTCTATGCTTTGCCGATAAAGAAACGTCTTTGTTCTTATAATTTTTCATGATTTCTCTAATATCCTTCGACATAATTTTGTTCTTTTAAAAGTTCTTGTAGTTGCTTTTTTCCTCTCATTAAATGCGTTCTTGATGCAACTTCTGTAATTCCTAATACTTGTGCTATTTCTTGATGATCGTATCCTTCTAATAAATATAATGACAACACCACACTATATTTTTCTTTTAAACTTTTAATGGCATTTACAATAAAATCAGCTTGTAAACTATGTGAGATACTCCAATCTTCATTTTCTTCAACTCTTTCGTAAACCTCATCATTTAAAGAAACAATTTCTAATTTTCGTTTCTTTAACCAATCTAAACTATTGTTTATTACAATTCGTTTTAACCAAGCGCCAAAACTAACTTCTCCTTTAAAAGAATTGATGTTTTGAAAAGCTTTTATAAATGAATCTTGCATCAAATCTTCTGCAATAAAACGATCTTTTACATATCTGTTTGCAACAGTACACATTGCGTTACAGTACAAATCATACAATTGCATTTGTGCTTTTGCATCATTATTTTTACAGGCATCAATTAAATGATTGTGTACTTCTTTTGTTTGATTCATTCGTTGATTAATTACCTTAAAGACGAACCTTTTTCGGCTGTGTTGCAAAATGCAATTAATTTATTCATAAATTTACATTAATTATTTTTTCAACGCTACTATGGCTCTTAAAAAAAAATCTGCATTGCAAGAAAAAAAAGGTGTTTTACAGCCAGAAACTACCAATAGTTTTGCTGCACAACAAATTAAAAAAAACAGAAACAAGCAATTTTCTGTAGAAGAATTTGTAACAAAAATTGTTGCTGGAGATATTCCTTTTTTAAGTAGAGCAATTACATTGGTTGAAAGTACCAATGCAATACACCAAGAAAAAGCCAACAAAATCTTAGAACGTTGTTTGCCTTTTGTAAATAAATCTACTAGAATCGGAATTACTGGTGTTCCTGGAGTTGGAAAAAGCACGTTTATAGAAAGTTATGGAAAGCACTTAACCAATCAAGGAAAAAAAGTTGCTGTATTGGCAATTGACCCAACAAGTTCTATCAATAAAGGAAGTATTTTAGGTGATAAAACCCGAATGGAAGAGCTTGTGACTGACATAAATGCATTTATTAGACCTTCGCCATCTGGAACTTCGTTAGGTGGCGTTGCTCAAAAAACACGCGAATCTATTATTTTGTGTGAAGCTGCTGGTTTTGACACCATTATTATTGAAACTGTTGGTGTTGGTCAATCAGAAACTGCGGTACATTCTATGGTAGATTTCTTTTTATTACTTAAAATTGCTGGCGCTGGAGATGAATTACAAGGCATAAAACGCGGAATTATAGAAATGGCTGATGCCATTGTAATTAATAAAGCAGACGGAGACAATATCCAAAATGCTAACATTGCAAAAGCAGAATTTAATAGAGCCTTGCATTTATATCCGCCAAAAGAAAGTACTTGGCAGCCAAAAGTATTGACTTGTAGTGCATTAAAACACAATGGGATTACAGAAATTGATGCGATGATTTCTAAATATATAGAAATCACAACCAAAAACAAATATTTTACCAAACGTAGAAATGAGCAAAATATCTATTGGTTAAAAGCAACAATTGAACAGCAATTAAAAGATGCTTTTTACAAAAACAAAAAAGTTGCAAAACAATTAGAAGTAGAATTAAAAAAACTAGAAAAAGGAAATACAACACCGTTTAATGCAGCTAAAAGATTGTTGAAAAACTAAAAATTTAATGAATACAAAAACCTACATAAACCATTTGTTAAGAGCATTCGTTTTTTCTCTTTTAATTATAAGTTGTACCAACGAATCTTCTTCACTTCCTATTGAATCAACCGATAAAAAACTTACCATTTTTATTCTAAATGATATTCATGGGCAAATTGATAATTTTGCAAAAGTAAAATATCTTGTTGATCAAGAAAAAACCAAAACAAATGTAATCTTAACAAGTGCTGGAGATATTTTTTCTGGAAATCCAATCGTAGATAACTACCCACAAAAAGGATTTCCAATAATTGATCTTATGAATCGTGTTGGCTTTGATGTTTCTGTAATTGGTAATCATGAATTTGATTATGGAGAAGCAAACTTAAAAGAAAGAATGGAACAAGCAAATTTTGATTGGGTTTGTGCAAATGTTCAAACCAATACTTCTGTGATTCCACAACCATCACCATATACAACGATTACTACAAACAACATAAACATTACTTTTTTAGGACTTGTAGAAACTGACGGTAAAGAAAATGCTATCATTCCTTCTACACATCCTTGGCGCGTTAAAAACTTGACTTTTCAAAACCCAGAAGATGTTGTTGCAAAGTACGCAGCTATTAAAGATACAGAAAATTCAGATTTATTAATTGCATTAACACATATTGGTTATTCTAAAAGCGGTGGAAGATTAGGCGATTATCAATTGGCAACACAATTTCCGTTTTTTGATGTAATTATTGGCGGACATTCACATTCTAAAGTTGATGAAGTAGTAAACAACATTCCCATTTTTCAAGCTGGTAGTTATTTAAATTACATTGGAAAAATAGAACTGACAATAACGAGTAAATCCATAAAAACAATTTCCTATAAATTAATTGATTTAAATACAATTACCAAAGAAGATGCTGAAATAAAAAGCATTATTGATAATTATAACGACGAACCTTTTTTTAATGAAGTTATAGGATTTTCTCAGATAAATCATGGTAGAGCACAAGTTGGTGATTTTACTGCTGATGCACTAAGATTACAAATGGGTGTTGATGTAGCTTTTCAAAATACGGGCGGAGTTCGTGCTAATTTAGACAAGGGAGATATTACAAAAAAAGAAATTTTTCAAATATTACCTTTTAACAATCCAACAGTAAAATACAATATGACGGTTGCCGAAATTAAAAACTTCTTAAAAGGTTCTGGTACTGGTTTGTATTATGCTGGAGTTACGTTTCAAAAAAACAATAATGATATTGATGTAAGAGATTTAAACGGAAATCTATTGTCTGATTCTACTACATTAACTGTTGGTGTTAATGATTATATACCAGCTGTTTACGACACTTATTTTCCTGCTTCAAAAATTGTAAGTTCTAAAACAGATGCAGAAACGGTTATTTCATATTTAAAAGAAATAAACAACCAAGTAAATTACTCAACAAGTAATAATTATTTTAAATATTAAAAAAAACAGAAAGACAACTCTGGTATAAAAAAGGGTGACTAGTTAAAAAAATACTTAACAAATAAAGTATTTACAAAACAAAAAAAAGCCTCAGAATTTAGCTGAATTTATTCCAGTTCCTGAGGCAAATTAACACTTAAATATATTTTTATAAAAACTAAGCTTCTAATACTTCTTGTACTTTATCCGCAGCTTCTTGAAACTCTGTAGCAGAAATAATTTTCATTCCACTATTATCAATTAATTCTTTTGCTTCAACAGCATTGGTTCCTTGTAATCTACAAATAATAGGCACGTTAATTTTGTCTCCCATATTTTTGTAAGCATCTACAACTCCTTGCGCTACTCTATCACAACGTACAATTCCTCCAAAAATATTTACCAAAATTGCTTTTACATTTTTATCTTTTAAGATAATTTCGAAAGCAGTTTCAACACGTTTTGCATCAGCAGTTCCACCAACATCTAAAAAATTAGCAGGTTCTCCGCCAGCTTGCTTAATTAAATCCATTGTTGCCATTGCCAAACCAGCTCCGTTTACCATACATCCAACATTACCATCTAAATCTACATAATTTAAACCAGCAGCATTTGCTTCAACTTCAATAGGGTTTTCTTCTCGCAAATCTCTCATTAAAGCATAATCTTTATGTCTAAACAATGCATTATCATCTAAAGTAACTTTAGCATCAACCGCTAAAATTTTAGAATCTGATGTTTTTAAAACCGGATTGATTTCAAACATAGAAGAATCTGACCCGATGTAAGCTTTATATAATGCAGTCACAAATTTTGTCATTTCTTTTAAAGCAACACCAGACAACCCTAAATTAAAAGCTATTTTACGCGCTTGAAAAGGCATTATTCCTAATAAAGGATTGATTTCTTCAGTAAAAATTAAATGTGGAGTTTCTTCTGCCACAGTTTCAATATCCATTCCACCTTCAGTAGAATACATAATCATATTTTTACCCGTATTTCTATTTAGTAAAACAGACATATAATATTCTTCTGGCTCAGAATCCCCAGGATAATAAACATCTTCACAAATTAACACTTGGTTTACTTTTTTACCCTTTGCAGAAGTTTGTGGCGTAACCAACATCATTCCAATAATATCATTAGAAATACTTTCTACTTCAGACAAGTTCTTTGCCAACTTAACTCCACCACCTTTTCCACGTCCACCAGCATGAACTTGTGCTTTAACAACATACCAACTTGTACCTGTTTCTACTGTTAATTGTTTTGCTGCATCTACAGCTTCTTTATGATTTTTAGCTACTATACCGCGTTGAATTCTAACGCCAAAGCTATTTAATATTTCTTTCCCTTGATATTCGTGTAAATTCATTTTTAAGAATGTTTTTTAACGCCACAAAAATACAAATTCAAATTAGATTAGCGTAGCAATTTCATAAAATAAAGTAGAAAAAAGATACATTATAAAATTTATAAATAAGTTAAGAAATTAACACGATTTTATGATAATTACAATATAACCTAAATATTTTAGCATTTGAATACGGATTACTACTCAAAATGATGATAAAAAACTCGAAACAGTTGTTTCTACTCTTCTTTTTTACAACTGCTTTCCTTTTTTCTCAAAGCCAGATTCCTAAAAAGGTACTTAATATAAAAAGAAGTACTAACAAATCACCAAAGATTGATGGTTTACTTACAGACGACGCTTGGAAAAATTTAGAAATTGCAAAAGATTTTATAATGCTGGATCCAAATAATGGCGAAAAAGAAAATCCAGCGTACAAAACAGAGGTAAAAGTGTTCTATGATGATGAAGCTATTTATGTTTCTGCAATGTTGTATGACCCTGAACCATCTAATATTGCTATGGAATTTACAAGTAGAGATAATACTGGACAAACAGATTCTTTCACTTTAGTCTTAAACCCAAATAATGACGGCTTAAATGCAACAAAATTTGATGTTTTAGTAACAGGAACACAAATGGATGCGGTAATTTCTAACGGAAATGAAGATCGTAATTGGAATGGTGTTTGGAGTAGTGCTACTAAAATTTTAGATAATGGTTGGTCTTTAGAAATGAAAATTCCGTATTTTACATTGCGTTTTTCTAACGAAGAAATACAAACTTGGGGAATTCAATTTGGAAGAAAAATAATCAACCAAAACTCACAATATACTTGGAATCATATTGATAATACAGTAGGTAAATGGACACAATATGATGGTGTTTTAAAAGGAATAAGAAATATTAATCCTCCAGTACGTTTAAGTTTTTATCCGTATGCATCCACTACAGTTTCACTTTTTGATGGTGAAACAGAAAATAGCAATAACTTCGGAATGGATTTAAAATACGGAATTACAGAAAACTTTACGTTAGACTTAACACTGGTTCCAGATTTTGGACAAACAGCTTTTGATAATCTAATCTTAAATCTTGGTCCTTTTGAACAACGCTATAGCGAACAAAGACAATTTTTTACAGAAGGTACAGAATTGTTTAATAAAGGAAGACTATTTTATTCTAGAAGAATTGGAAATAGACCAGTAGGTTATTATGACGCCTACAATAATTTAGCAGCTAACGAAGAAGTGTTTATAAATCCAAATAAAGTAAACATGTTAAATGCTTTAAAAGTTTCTGGAAGAACAAAAGCTGGTTTAGGAATTGGTTTTTTTAATGCCATTACTGATGAAACAAAAGCAACAATTAAAAAAACTATTACACAAGGAAACACAACTGTAAATGAGTATTCTAAAAAAGTAACCGAACCTTTTGCTAATTACAATGTGTTGGTTTTAGATCAACAATTCAATCAAAATTCTTCTGTTACATTAATAAATACAAGTGTGTTAAGAGAAGGAGAATTTAGAGATGCAAATGTTACAGCTTTATTATATCGTTTAACAAATAAATTGAACACTTATTCTACCGATGGCTATATAAAAACCAGTAACATTAAAGAAAACGGAGCAACAGAAACTGGGTATGCTTTTAGTTCTAGTATTGCTAAAAATGCTGGTAATTGGCAAGGACAAGTTGGTTATAATATGGAAGATGATAAGTATAACTATAACGATTTGGGTTTTCAGAGAAGAAACAACCAACAAACCATCTATTTAACGGGGAGTTATAGAATATTACAACCTGTTGGTAAATACAATAATTTTAATGTAAATTTTAGATTGTTTAATAACTTTTTATACAAACCTGGTGTTTATACAGGTAATATTTATAGAATTGGCTTTTATGCAAATACAGACAAACGTTTTTCTTTTGGATTGAATGTAAGAGGGAAAATCGGAAAACAAAAAGATTTCTACGAACCAAGAAGAGCAATTACAGAACAACGTTATTTAATTAGAAATTCAGAAATTAATTTTGACGGGTTTATCTCTACAGATTTTAGAAAAAAGTTTGCTTTTGATTTAAAAGGAAATACTAGAAAAGTATTTGGCACAAAAGAAACAAGATTTGGTTTTGAGTTTGGGCCAAGATATCGTTTTAGCAACAAAATGTCTTTAGTCTATAGCATTAAATATAACAATTCTAAAAACGAAATTGGTTATGCAAATAATGATATGAATGATATTATTATCGGTAAAAGAGGTTCTGATTCTTACGAAAATAGTTTATCAGGTAAATATAACTTTAGCACATTATCTTCTATATCATTATCCTTCAGACATTATTGGCAAACCGTAACATACAATAGTCAATTTTACAGTTTAAATACAGACGGAACTTTGGCAGATCATAGTTACACAGGAAACCACAATGTAAATTATAATAGCTGGAATTTAGATTTGAATTACTTGTGGGAATTTGCTCCTGGAAGCCTATTAACCGTTTTTTATAGAAACAACATTTTTAATTCTAACAATCAATCACAATTAAGTTTTATCAATAATATTAATGAATTATTTAATCAGCCTGTATTGCATACTTTTTCTATAAAGTTTGTTTATTTTATTGATTACAACAACATCAAGAATATTTTTTAATTTTTATAAAAACATTTTTTTGCTTGTTGCCTGAAAGCTTCAAAGTCTTTTCTTTTATCTAACTTATTTTTAATACTTTCGTTGTATTGATATATTATTATGATAATTGCTAAAAACATACATAAATCTTACGGAAACGTTGCTGTTTTAAAAGGCGTTAATTTACACATAAAAAAAGGTGAAATTGTTGCAATTGTTGGTCCTTCTGGAGCAGGAAAAACAACGTTGCTGCAAATAATTGGCACTTTAGATACACCACAAACTGATAAAGATTATGAATTGATTCTAAATTCTAATTCTTTAAAAGGAATTCCTGATAATCAAATTTCTAAATTTAGAAATCAACACATTGGATTTATTTTTCAGTTTCATCAATTATTGCCAGAGTTTACAGCGTTAGAAAATGTTTGCATTCCTGCTTTTATTGCAAAAAATGAAAAAAATGAAACCGAAAAAAGAGCCAAAGAGATCTTAAATTTTTTAGGTTTAGAAAATCGTTATCATCATAAACCAAATCAACTTTCTGGCGGAGAACAGCAACGTGTTGCTGTTGCTAGAGCGTTAATAAATAATCCATCAGTAATTTTAGCTGATGAACCAAGCGGTAATTTAGATTCTGCTTCTGCAAAAAACTTACACAAACTTTTTTTTAAATTAAGAGACGAGTTTAATCAAACCTTTGTACTCGTTACACATAACGAGGAATTGGCTGAGATGGCAGACAGAACTTTAACAATGAAAGATGGCGTAATTATCTAAGAATTCATAAAAATGTCAATTCCAAAAACAGATTTAAAAGAATTTTTAGACGAAAAAGTTATTTTATACAACAACCCGAAATTTATTGAATCTGACCCTATTCAAATTCCACATCAGTTTTCTAAAAAAGAAGATATTGAAATTGCTGGATTTTTAACGGCAACAATTGCTTGGGGTAATCGTAAAATGATTATCAAAAATGCCAATAAATTGATGGATTTGTTAGATGATTCTCCACATGATTTTATTATAAATCATCAAGAAAAAGATTTAGGAAAGTTCCAAAATTTTGTACACAGAACGTTTAATTCGGTAGATGCAATTCAGTTTATAAAATCTCTGCAACACATTTACATAAACCACAATGGATTAGAGCAATCTCTTGCTATTAAAGATAAATCAGAGAATTACAGAACAGCAATTTCTAATTTTAAACAATTATTTTTTGAAATTTCACATCAACAAAGGACACAAAAACACATTTCTGATCCCATAAAAGGTTCAGCAGCAAAAAGAATAAATATGTTTTTACGTTGGATGGTTAGAAAAGATGCTTGTGGTGTTGACTTCGGAATTTGGAAAACACACAATCCAGCACATATTTCTTGCCCGATTGATGTACATTCTGGAAATGTAGCAAGAAAACTTGGCTTGTTAAAAAGAAAACAAAACGATTGGAAAGCAGTTCTAGAATTAGATAAAAGTTTACGCCTTTTAGATAAAAATGATCCTTCTAAATACGATTTTGCTTTATTTGGTTTAGGCGTTTTCGAGAAATTTTAATTCAATAAAAGGTAAGTTTAGTTTACTTATATTTGAAAAATAATAACAACACATGCAATTTAAACATCCAGAAATTTTATACTTTTTAGGCTTTATTATTTTGCCAATTTTGGTGCATTTATTTCAATTGCAAAAGTTTAAAAAAACACCTTTTACGAATGTTTCTTTTTTACAAAAAATAGTACTTCAAACACGTAAAAGTTCAAGGCTAAAAAAGTGGTTAATTTTAGCTACAAGAATACTTCTTTTTAGCGCCATCATTATTGCTTTTTCTCAACCCTATTTCAGCAATAAAAAAGCAACAGAAAAACAACATACTTTTATTTATTTAGACAATTCTTTAAGTATAAATTCTAAAGGAAAAAAAGGAAATTTATTTCAAAGTTCGATTAAAGAAATTATAGAAAATAGTTCAGAAAAAGAATTGTATAGTTTATTAACAAATTCTAATTTTTATAAAAACTTAAGTTCAGTCGAACTAAAAAAAACACTCTTAAAATTGCAATTTAACGCTTCTAATAGAAGTTTAGAAGATGTTTTATTAAAAATTGAAAGTTTTAATCTAAATAAAACTAATACTTTATATAAATCAATATTAATTTCTGATTTTCAAATAACTAATAAAAATAAAAAAATTGATTTTACAAATGTAACATCACCTATTTCTTTTATAAAACTTAATATAGCACAAAAAAACAATCTTTCTATAGATAGTCTTTTTATAGACAATCAAAACAACAATAATTTTTCAGTAATTGTGGTCGTAAAAAACCAAGGCATTCTAAAAAACAACATTTCTATTGCGCTTAACCACAACGAAGCTGTTGTATCAAAACAAACTTTCTCTATCAAAGAAAATGAAACAAAAAACATCTCATTCCCTATTCAAAATCAAACTAAAATAAACGGAAAAATAACACTCGATTTTAATGATGTTTTCAGCTTTGATAACACTTTTTATTTTACTAAAAATTCCATTAAAAAAATCAACGTTTTTAGCATCGGAAAGAACACTGATTTCTTACCTAAAATTTACACTAATAATGAGTTTAATTTCAGTTCAAACACTTTGCAAAACATCAACTATAATGTACTACAAAAACAAGAACTTATCATCTTAAATGAACTAGAAGAATTGCCAACACCTTTAAGAGCTTTTTTGCAAACACATTTAAAAGACGGAAAAAGTTTGGTCATAATTCCAAGCGCAAATTCTAACATCAATTCTTACAATTCATTTTTCAGAAACATCCAAATTGGGAATATTTTTAACAAAGTAAACGACTCCCTAAAGATCACTAATATCAGCTTTAAAAACCCGTTTTTTAGAAATGTATTCTCTAAAAATGTTCAAAATTTTCAATATCCAATTGTAAAAAGTTATTATACTTCTAATTTTAAACAAGCTTCTAGTTTATTAAGTTTTGAAAATAAACAAGACTTCATCAGTCAAATCTCTATTAAAAACGGAAACTTATTTTGGGTTGCAAGTCCTTTAAATACTAAGATTAGCAACTTTACAAGTTCTCCGTTAATTGTTCCTGTATTCTACAATTTCGGTAAGTTTAGCGGAAAATATCCAAAACCATATTATACAATTGGAGAAACAAATTTTATTGATATTGAAACTATTTTAAAGAAAGATGAAGTGCTAACAATTAAAGATGGTACAACTTCATTTATCCCGTTGCAACAATTGCACACCACAAAAGTTACTTTAGAAACTACAGATAACCCAGAAAAGCAAGGTTTATATTCTGTAAATAAAGATAATTTTGAGATCGAAAATATTGCATTTAATTATACTAAATCAGAAAGTGAATTGATTTTTTTAAACATTAAAAAAGAAATTAAAGACAATAAAAACCTACATTATTCTGAATCTATTGCTGCCGTTTTTCAGAAAAATATTGAGAAAAATAAAGTTACTTGGCTTTGGAAATGGTTTTTAGCATTAGCTATTGTATCTTTGATCTTTGAAATATTGATTTTAAAATTCTTAAAACCATGAGTACGCTACTAAAATCAGCTACTATAATAGACACTAGCAGTCAATTCAATAATCAAAAAAAAGACATTTTAATTACCGATGGCGTAATTAAAAAAATCGAAGATTCAATTTCTACCAAATCAAATTACACCGTTGTAAATTTAGAAAACCTACATGTTTCTTGTGGATGGTTTGACACAAGTGTTTCGTTTGGAGAACCTGGTTTTGAAGAAAGAGAAACCATTGAAAACGGCTTACAAACAGCTGCAAAAAGTGGTTTCACAAAAGTAGCTATCAATTCAAATACAAATCCGTTTATTGACAATAAATCTGCTGTAGAATTCTTAATCAACAAAGGAAAAGGATTTGCGACAACACTATTTCCTATTGCTTCTTTAACTCAAAAAAGCGAAGGAAAAGAAATGGCAGAATTATACGACATGAAACAATCTGGAGCTATCGCATTTGGAGACTATAACAGATCAATTGCGAATGACAACTTGATGAAAGTTGCTTTATTATACGCTCAAAATTTTGATGGATTAGTCTTAAGTTTTCCAAAAAATAATTCAATTGCCGCTGAAGGTTTAGCCAACGAAGGTAAGAACAGCACAACATTAGGATTGAAAGGAATTCCTGCTTTAGCAGAACATTTACAAATAGCTAGGGATCTTTTTTTACTAGAATATACAGGCGGAAAATTACATATTCCAACAATTTCTACAGCAGAGTCTGTAAAACTAATAAAAGAAGCAAAAAAGAAAGGTCTATATGTAACGTGTAGCGTAAGCGCACATCATTTAACCTTAACGGATGATGAATTGCATGGATTTGACAGTAATGTGAAAGTTACGCCGCCTTTACGCACTCAGAAAGATTGTAAAACGTTGATAAAAGCTGTAAAAGACGGAATTATTGATATTATTACTTCTGATCATAATCCAATAGATATTGAGCATAAAAAAGTAGAATTTAGCGCAGCTAAAAATGGAACCATCGGTTTAGAGAGTTGTTTCGGAGCGGTAAATTCTGTCTTAACTTTAGAAGAAAGTATCGAAGCATTGACTACAAAACCTCGTACGATTTTCGATTTAAAAACTAGTTCTATCACAGTTGGCGAAAAAGCAGACATCAGCTTATTTAATCCTGAGTTAAAATACACATTTGCAAAAGAAAATATCTTTTCGACCTCAAAAAACTCTGCATTCTTAGGAAAAGAATTAAACGGAAAAGCATACGGAATTTTTGCAAACAATAATTTGGTTATCCATTAAAATTTATGAATTCAGAATTGCATTATATTGTTCGTCAACCAAAAATAGAACAAGAAAATCCGCCTTTATTAATCTTATTACACGGTTACGGAAGTAACGAAGAAGATTTATTTTCGTTTACCTCAGAATTACCAGAACAATTATTAATTGTAAGTGCTAGAGCGCCATTTAACATAGATTTTGGCGGTTATTCTTGGTACGAAATCACTTTGGACGCCAATAATGAAAAGTTTTCTAATTTAGAAGAGGCAAGACAATCGTTAAGTAAAATCTCAAGCTTTATCGATTATATAAAAACAACGTATAAAACTGATCCAAACAATACCTTTTTATTAGGATTCAGTCAAGGAGCCATTTTAAGTTATGCGTTGAGTTTAAATTTTCCGAACAAGGTAAATCACGTTATTGCTTTGAGTGGTTATATCAATACAGATTTGGTTTCTGCTGATGTTTCTGAGTTGAACATTTCTACAGATTATTATATTTCTCATGGTTCTGTTGATCAGGTTTTGCCTTTAGAATTAGCAAGAAAAGCACCAGAATATTTGAATGCAAATAAATTGCAAAATGTGTATTCTGAATATCCAGTTGGTCACGGAGTTGCTCCGCAAAATTTTTATAGTTTTAAAACCTGGATTGAAGAGCGTTTGTGAAATTCAATTTGTTTCTAAACTCTTTTTTTTATTAAATTTGTTAACTTCTAATACAAAACACTTTTACCTAACTTGATTCAGTATTAGAAACGTTCAATATGATTAAAACCACCTGCAATTAGAAAAACTTAATAATTAACACAATAAATTGATGAATAATAAACACACCTTTTATATCGGAATTCTTGGAGTTAGTTTATTTGTTATTTCTTCAATAATTGGTGGCTTTCTAATTGAAAACTATAGCTTAACACGTCAATTAATAAGTGAAACCTATGCGATAGATACTGAATATGGTTTGGTTTTAAGAAGTTTAGGATACATTCCAAGCGGAATTCTATTAACAGTATTTAGTTTCTTAGGATTTAAAAAACTACCACAATCTAAGCTAACTAAAATAGGGTTTTATGGTATTGGAGTATTTTATGGTATTGCAACGGTAATTGTTGGATTCTTTCCCTGTGATAGTGGCTGCAACAAACTGTTTATTGATCCTAGTATTTCTCAAATAATCCATAATATAACAGGGCTATTAACATATATATTTGTTCCAATCAGTATTCTTCTTATTGGTATTGGCTTAAAAAAATCATCAATTTATAATAGGCTATCAACACTTGGAATTACTTTTGGAATAATAAGCATTCTATTTGTTTATCTATTGTTCTCTGACACAAATTCTGAATATATTGGTTTATATCAACGAATTATAGAGGTTATATTTATTATCTGGATAATTACCTGTGCTATTGCGATAAAAAAACAAAAATTATAAATAAATTTTTAATCCATCATAAGCCAAAAAAACATTTTTAGGTAAAGATTTTTCAACATCATCATGAAAACCTAATTTGTGACTTATATGAGAAAAATAAGCGCGTTCTGGATTAATTTCTTCAACAAATTCTAAAGCTTCTTCTAAATTAAAATGCGTTGGATGCGAATCTTGTCTTAATGCATTTACAATTAAGACTTTTACTCCTTTTAATTTTTCTTTTTCTTTGTCATAAATTGTTTTTACATCTGTTAAATATGCGAAATTTCCAAAACGATAACAAGTTACTGGCAACGTTCCGTGTAAAACTTCTATTGGTGTCACTTCTACTCCATCTAAATAAAATGCAGTGTCATCCACTAAATTTAAGGCAACTTTTGGGGCTCCAGGATATCTATTTTTAGTCGTAAAAATATATTCAAAACGCTGTTGCAAACTTTTTAATGTTCTTTTATCTAAATAAATTGGTACTTCTCCCAATAAATAACTAAATGGTCTTATATCATCTAAACCAGCTGTATGATCTGAATGTTCGTGCGTAAATAAAACTCCGTTGATGCTTTGTACATTTTCTCGCAACATTTGTTGTCTAAAATCTGGTCCACAATCAACAATATAATTTGTGCTATCCCAAGAAACCATAATTGAAGAACGCAAACGCTTGTCTTTTATGTTTTTAGACAAACAAACTGGATGATTATTTGCAATCATTGGTATTCCTTGTGATGTTCCTGTACCTAAAAAAGTAATTTTCATAAATGATAAAAAGTGTTCTGTACACATACAAAAATAAGATAAAATTTGACTAGAAAGGCTTAATTTTAGTACATTTGTTATATAAAATTTTATCAATGGGAATTACATTAAAAGGGGATCAGAAAATTACTGCAGTACCATCAACCAAAAGCAAAGCTTTACGTGTAAATTTAAATGCACACATCTACGGAACATTTGCAGAAATTGGTGCTGGGCAAGAAACGGTTCGTAATTTTTTTAGAGCAGGTGGTGCTTCAGGAACAATTGCAAAAGCAATGAGTGCCTACGATAAAGATTTTTCTGATGCGATTTATGGTATTGAATCTGACAATCGTTATGTAACTGAACCAAGATTAAAAACAATGCTTTCTCATGAAATTGATTTAATAGAAGAGCGTTTGAGTAGAAAAAAACATCCTGATAAATTGTTTTTTAGTTACGCAAATACTGTAGCAACGATAAATTTTAGTAAAAAATTTAAAGGTCATGGTTGGGTCGGCGTTCGTTTTCAATTAGATCCTTTAGAAGATTATAATGAAATTGTACTGCATTTACGTTTTAAAGAAACAGATGCTCGTTTACAGCAAGAAACGTTAGGTGTTTTAGGAGTAAATCTAATATATGGGGCGTTTTATTTGAATGACAATCCAAAAGAATTAGTAAAATCTTTTTATGACAACTTAAATAAAGATCAGTTAGAGATTGATATGATTAATTTCTCTGGTCCACGTTTTATGTATGTTGATAATCGTTTAATGAGTTTACAATTAGTGAAAAACGGAATGACAAACGCTGTTATGTTTGATTCTGATGGTCATAATTTATTACCTGCACAGGTTTTATACAAAAAAAATATTTTGGCTTTACGTGGTAGTTTCAGACCCGTAACCAAAGTGAATATGGATATGTATGAGAAATCTAAAGAATTGTTTTTAAATGAACGTAAAGTAGATCCAAATAACACGCAAGTAATATTTGAAATTACATTAGCTAATTTAAGAGCTGAAGGTGAAATTAATGAACGAGATTTTTTAGATAGAGCTGAATTATTATGCTCTCTTGGTCAGAATGTAATGATTACAAATTTCCAAGAATATTATAAACTGGTTGAGTATTTTAGTGAGTTTACGAAAGAACGAATGGCGTTAGCAATGGGTGTTTATAATTTAATTCAAATTTTTGATGAAAAATATTATCGCAATGTTAGTGGTGGTATTTTAGAAGCTTTTGGGAAACTTTTTTATAGAGACTTAAAAGTATATATGTATCCATATAAAGATGAAAAAGCGGGAGAATATATAACAAGTGAAAATCTAAAAGTACATCCAAGAATGAAAGAATTATACAAGTTCTTTAAAAATAATGGAAAACTTATTGATATTAAAGATTACAATCCTGAAATCCATCATATTTTTTCTAGACGCGTTTTAAAAATGATTACAAGCAACCAATCTGGTTGGGAAGATATGTTACCTACAGGTATTGCAGAATTGATAAAGAAAGACAGACTTTTTGGATACATCAGAAAGAAAAAAATAGTAAAAAAATAATTGAATAATTTTATGCTTAAACCTTTTAATATTTTTACTGTCTAAAACAAAAAACAACTAGTTGGTAGATGAAACACATTTTGTAGAACAGTTGCGAAATACTCAAACTAAAGAAAAGGCCTTTAGAGAGCTTGTGTCAACATATAAAGAACGTTTGTATTGGCATATTCGTAAAATTGTTATTTCTCATGATGACGCAGATGATGTTTTGCAAAATACTTTTATTAAAGTCTTTAGAGGAATAGATAATTTTAAACAAGAAAGTCAGCTTTTTTCTTGGATGTACAGAATTGCAACAAATGAATCTATTAGCTTTATCAACAAAAAAGCAAAAGAAAAAAATGTAGATATTTCTGATTATCAACATAGCTTAACATCTAATTTGGATAGCGATCTTCATTTTGATGGAGATCAAATCCAACTAATTTTACAGAAAGCAATAAAAACATTGCCAACAAAACAACAATTGGTATTTAATATGAAGTATTTCGACGAATTAAAATACAAAGAAATATCAGAAATATTAGAAACATCAGAAGGTGCTTTAAAAGCATCTTATTTTCATGCAGTAAAAAAAATTGAAGATTATATAAAAAATAAAGCACATTGATTAAACCTTTGAAAGACTTTATAGTCTAAGAATTAAATGGATATAAAAAATAAATATAGTTTAAAGTACATAAAGAGTACTACTCAGAATAAAAGTGGATTTTCTGTACCCGAAAATTACTTTGTTTCTATAGGAGAAACTGTGTTTTCCAAAATAAGTGAACAATCATTTTCAAAAGAAAATGCGTTTACAGCTCCAAAAGATTATTTCAATAATTTTGAAGATAGATTATTAACTAAATTAGATTTCCCTAAAAAAGAAGTAAAAATAATTTCTTTAAAGTCTAGATTGTTACAAATAATTCCTACTGCAGCAGCAGCAAGTGTTTTACTTTTTATTGGACTTAATTATTTTTCATTTTTTAATACAACTTCTTTTGATTCAATTTCTGCTGATGAAATAGAAGATTGGTTAAACGAAGGTTATATTAATCATGCAGCATCAACAGTTAATTTTGTAGATGCAGATTTTAAAGATAGTAATGCGCTAGAAGAAGATACATCTATAAAAGACGAAGACATATTAGAGTATTTAAACACGATAGATAATGCTACATTATTAACAGAAATAGAATCGTAATGAATAAAAAAACGCACATAATTACACTTGTTTTTGCGCTACTTATAAGCTTGCAACTATATTCGCAAGAAAGAGGAAGTAGTAAAAAAATTAAAGCCCTTAAAATTTCTTTATTTACAGAAAAGCTTGCTTTAACATCACAAGAAGCCTCTAAGTTTTGGCCTGTATATAACAAGTTTGAAAAAGAACGGTATCAGTTATACCATGTTGAAAGAGCTAAAATGAAAAAGAAAATTGATGACTTAGGCGGAATTGATAAACTAACAGAAAATCAAGCAGAGGCTTTTACAAAAGATATGCTAGCATTAGAAAAGTTAGATTATGAGACAAATGTTAGGTATCTAAATGCTCTTAAAAAAGTAATTTCTTACAAAAAAATTGTAAAATTACAAATGGCAGAAAGAGATTTTAATAGACAGCTTATAAGAAGATATCGAAATAGGAAATCAAAAAATAAGAAATAAAAAAAGGAGAACTAATTAGTTCTCCTTTTTTTTATTTGTTTTCTATTAATGTTAAGCAAACAAACAATTCTGGTTTATTAGAAGTGAATTGCTTAATCCAAATTGCTAACTCATTTACTTCATGAGGTAACAATCTTTTTAGTGCTTTTTCTAGTTCTTTACAGAATAAATCTGCGTTAAAACTAACTTTCTTTAGTACTGTTTTAGTGTACTCAAACATTGCTCTTGCCATAGCTTAATTTTGGGGTATTATTAAGTTAAACGATTAATAGTTTCTTTTAGTATTAAACTGATATAAAAATACAAAAAAAAATCATCTTTAGAAAAAGATGATTTTATAAAAATACGTTAAAAAAAACAACGTTATATTTTATTCAATTTTTCTACTAAAGCATTTGCTTTAATTTCTAATTCTGTATTTATTGCTTTGTAATGAGTTTTTTTATCTTCAACACCTTTTGCATGTAATTTTTCGATTAACACATCAAAAATTTCAATAGCTTCATCTATAATAGCTTCTGTTTTCTTTGAATTTTCTGGAGTTAACATTTGAGCGATATAACACTCTTCTATTATATCTCCTAAAGTATAATTAATATCTTTTTTTAAATTTTTTACGCTTGCCATAATCTTGTTTATTTTGGATGCAAATTTACTATAAATTATTGATTTAAAATGTAATAATTCAATTACATTTTTTCGAACATCGATCTTAATTTTTCTCTGGTAATTGTTTCTTTCCAGTCTTTTCCTAATGCATTTTCCCAAAGCGGAACTAAACTTAAAGAAACATCAATCATAATATCAAATTCTTTATCCGTTAGGTTTTTACACAATCCTTTAGGAATATCAATATTATGTTTTTTAACCATCTGCTTAAACTCTGCAACTCCTTCTGGATAAAATTCTTCTAATTGATCAAAAACAATACAATTTCCAATTCCATGTTTGGTTCCTAAAAGATACGAAAGTCCATAACTCATTGCGTGTGCAACACCAACTTGAGAATATGCAATACTCATTCCGCCATGCCAAGAAGCCATCATTAATTCGTCTTGACTTTCATCATCACGAGTATCTTTTTCTATATATACTTTTCTACATAAATCAAGAGATTTCTCTCCATAACTCTGACTAAATGTGTTTAAGAAAGTTCCTGTTAACGATTCTATACAATGTATATAACAATCCATTCCTGTATAAAACCATTGATTTGTTGGAACATCTTTACATAATTCTGGGTCTAAAACCACTTGATCAAACGGCGTATAATCAGAATTCATACCTAATTTACGTTCTGGTCCAGTTAAAACTGTTGTTCTAGAAACTTCTGCACCTGTTCCAGATATTGTTGGAATTCCTACATGATACACTCCTTGTTTTTTCACTAAATCCCAACCTTGGTAATCTGCAGAACTTCCAGGGTTTGTTAACATCAATGCTACTGCTTTTGCATAATCTAACATCGTTCCACCTCCAATTCCGATTATTCCAGACGGAATCTCATCAAACTCAGCTACTAAATCATCTCTATATTGATCTACATATTTTGTTTTTGGTTCTTCTTCTGCACTAACATAAATTATCTTATCATTAAAACGCAACGGAATCCTACTGATTAACCAGTCATTTCCTTTAAAAACATCATCAACAATAAAAATAAATGGTGCTTTTTCACTCACGCGTTTTTCATTTAATATTTCATCTAATTGATTAAAACATCCTCTACCGAAAACTACGCGAGGAACCATTGGAAAATTTCTAAAACTCATTGTGTTTATTTTATTTGTTACAAAAATACATCAATCTATAGAATTGTAAGTATTTCTGATATTTTTTTTACTGTTTTGTATTCTGTTGTTGATTGCTCATTGGTTGATACTTCTTCGTGCGACCAAGTTGTGTGAAACGGAACATGAATTGCTGATGCGCCAATATTTACGAGCGGAAGAATATCTGATTTTAATGAATTACCAATCATTAATAATTGATTGGATTCAATATCTAAATGAGAAATTAATTTTTTATAATCTGCTTCTTTTTTATCTGTCATCACTTCTATATGATGAAAATATTGTAACAATCCTGATTTTTCTAGTTTACGTTCTTGATCTAACAAATCGCCTTTGGTAGCAACAATTAACTTGTACTTTCCTTGTAATGCTTTTAATACTTTTTCAATTTCGTCTAATAATTCAATCGGTTTTTCTAGCATTTCTTTACCGATGTTTAAAATATCTTCTATTTTTTGCTGACTAATTTTGTAATTGGATAATTCCAACGCAGATTCTACCATAGAAAGCATAAATCCTTTTACGCCATAACCATATAATGGAAGGTTTTTGATTTCCATTTTAAACAATTCTTGATCAATTTTATTTTCTGTTTCATACGCAGCTAATAATTTTGCAAATTGTTGTTCTGCTTCTCTAAAATACGTTTCGTTTACCCAAAGCGTATCATCAGCGTCAAAAGCGATTACTTTAATCTGTTTCATCCTACTATTGTTTATTACAAAAGAAAAAACCTCACAGGTTTTAAAAACCTGTGAGGTTTATATTCACATTTAATCTTTTAAATATTTTTGTGCTTTAATCAAATCTTCTGGTGTATCTATTTCGATTCCCATAAAATCTGTTTCAACCATTTTTATTTTTTTTCCATATTCTAAATAGCGAATACATTCAATTTTTTCTGTTGCTTCTAAAGATCGCATTGGTAAATGATAAAAATCTAAAATGGCTTGTTTTCTAAAAGCATATACGCCGATATGCTCAAAATAACGTGCACCTGCATTTTTATCTCTTGGATACGGAATTGGAGAACGAGAAAAGTACAATGCATAATCATTTTCGTCAACAATTACTTTAACATAATTTGGGTCTGTAATATCTTTCCAATCTGTAATTTCTTGCATCAATGAAGCTAAATCTATTTGTGAAGCATCATCGCCTTTAAAAACTTTTAAAACATCTTCTAAAGGTTCTTTTTTTACAAAAGGCTCATCACCTTGTACATTAACAACAATATCTACATCTAAATGCTCTACAGCTTCTGCAATACGGTCAGAACCACATTCGTGTTCTTTAATACTCATTATTGCTTTTCCTCCAAACTTCTCCACTTCACTTTTAATGATTTCACTATCAGTAACCACATATACATCATCAAACAATTCTGTAGCAACAGTTGCTTCATAAGTTCTAACAATTACAGGCTTTCCGCCTAAATCTGCCATTAACTTACCAGGAAAACGAGTTGCTCCATAACGAGCAGGAATCATTGCAATAACTTTCATGTTTATAATACTGATTTAATTGCTGCAACCATATTTGCTGCTCTTTCGTTTACTTGCTCTTCTGTCCAAGATAATTTAATTAAACAAGAAATATTTCTTGAAATAATATCATCTGACTGTGGGAATTCAGCAGTATTTAAATCTTGCATTCCGTTTACAATTTGATCTGATAATGGAAATAAAGAAACTTGATCTTTTAAATGACTCCATTTACGCACATAATGCCAATCGTTTTCGTAATAATTCCAATACGCATCTACTCCGTGCTCTTTAAAAGCTTTCACAACTTTGTCTGTTAATTCTTTGGTTTGCATAAAGAAGGATAAAAATCCTGCGCTATCTCCAGCCTCATCAGGGATTCTTCTAAATGTAACTTCAGGAATCGTTTTCAAAGCATCTTTCAATACTTTTTTATTTTTACGTTGTGTTGCTACAAAATCATCTAAACGACGAACTTGCGCCAAACCAACAGCAGCATTTAATTCTGAAATTCTAAAATTATATCCTAAAAACGGATGTGTTTCTGCTCCTCTATCATTTCCAACATGATCATGACCATGATCTGTATAATGATCTGCATTTACTGCTAGATTAGAATCATTGGTAACCATTGCGCCACCTTCTCCACACGTAATTGTTTTTACATAATCAAAAGAAAAACAACCTGCATCTCCAATAGTTCCTAGTTTTTTTCCTTTATAAGAACCTCCAATTGCCTGACAAGCATCTTCTAATAAAATTAAATTATGTGTGTCGCAAATAGCTTTTAACGCATCTAAATCTGCCATAGAACCACACATGTGAACTGGCATTACAACCTTTGTTTTTGATGTAATTGCAGCTTCAACAGCTTTTGGATCTAATGTTAAAGTGTCATCAATTTCTACTAAAATTGGTGTTGCTCCAGCAGCTAAAATAGATTCGAAACTTGCAACAAATGTAAACGTTGGCATAATTACTTCGTCTCTTGCTCCAACTCCCAATACTGCCAATGCAACGTTTAACGCCGTTGTTCCGCTACTAGTTAATTGTGCGTGTTTAACGCCTAAGTTATGTTGTAATTCTTGTTCTAATTCTTTTGCTTTCCAATGTCCGTTTCTAGCACCATCAAATCCGTAACGCATTAAAACTCCACTTTCCAACACATCGTTTACTTCTTTACGTTCTGCATCTCCAAATAATTCAAATCCTGGCATTTTTATAAATTTTAAATGAAGCATCAAAGATAAAGAATTAATCCTTGATTTTTATCACAGAAAAAAGCGAATCGTAGAAGTATTATTTTACATCCGTTCTGCATTATGATTCTAAATTGTATCAAAATGTCAGTTCGAGTGATTTTGAGGAACGAAAAATTGTATCGAGAACTTTTTAAATAATGAAATTCTTACCTGCCTAACCAATAGACAGGTTCTCGATACAAATTTTACTCATTTCAATCGTAAAATTCACTCGAACTGACAAAGCTTTATCAAAATGTATGATGAGTTATTTTATGTAAACCTCTAGCAACTCTGAAGTTTCATTTGAATCAATTTCAAACTCTTTAAAACTTGCAGGCACTAATAAGGTTTCACCAAAACATAAAGATTCTTTACTTCCGTTATGGTTAAAAGTTACGGCTCCTTTTACACACATATAAATCACAAAAGAATCTTTGTTTGTATGATTTACAGTAATTGCATTTTTTATTGGAAGTACGTTGGTTGTAAAATAGGGACAAGAAATAATTTTTGATGTTGTATTTTTTATCTTTTGATAAGTGGTTTTATAAGAATCTAAAACTTGATAATCTATTGCATTTAATGCTTCATTTGTATGTAAATCTCTTGATTTTCCTTGTGCATCTGTTCTGTCCCAATCGTAAATACGATACGTAACATCAGATGTTTGCTGAATTTCCGCCAACAAAACTCCTGCTCCAATTGCATGTACTCTTCCGGTCGGAATAAAATATACATCGCCCTCTGCAACTTTATCAACATTTAAAATATCTAATAATGTTTTATTTTGTAAGTGCTGTAAATACTCTTTTGATGAAACTTCTTTTTTAAAACCAACAATTAAATTGGCATTTTCATCCGCTTGCATTACATACCACATTTCTGTTTTCCCGAAAGAATTATGACGCTTTTTTGCCAATGCATCATTTGGGTGTAATTGAATACTCAAGGCTTCTTTTGCATCAATAAATTTAATTAATAACGGGAATTTTTCTCCAAATGCTTGATATATTTTTTCTCCAACCAACTCGCCTTTATAGTTAGCAATCAATTGTTTTAAATCAATTCCTTTTAAGCTTCCATTTGCAACAACAGAAGTATCATTTTCTACATCAGAAATCTCCCAGCTTTCTCCAATATCATTTTTATCAGATTTTTTGGATAAAACTTTCATTAACTTTTCTCCGCCCCAAAGTTTCTCTTTTAAGATGGGTTCAAATTTTAAAAATTGATTGATTTTCATAAAAAACAGCTTGCTTAATTTTAAGCAAATTTACAGCAATTCTACACTTTACCAATTCAAAAAAAAATTAATTAACTTTGAGAAGATAATCAACTAAAAAACAAACTTATAAAATCGCCTTAAAATGTACCTTTTTTGCGCAGATTAAGTGTCCTATTTTTTACATGAAAAAACTAATCACATTCGTATTCTTATTGCTAATTTTTAACGGATTTAGTCAAGAAAAAAAACTCAAAGAGTATTCTCATACAGAGTTTTTTAAAATGATTGCTACAGAAAAAGATTCTGTATTTAAACTACAAGATGCTATCATCAGATATAAAGCAGAAGATTTTCTTTTTTCGTATAGAAAAGAAAATGAATATTTTGTCTTTGACAAAACGGATACCATTGTTATTAACAAACACATCGATTTAGATAATGTGCATTTTGAGCATCAACAAGATCTTTCTGAGTTTGGTTTTTCTGACGACAAAGGTCAAGCAATACCGTTTGTACTATTCAATAAAGATGTTATTATAAGCAATACAAGTTCTATTGTTTTTTACAACTGTGTTTTTAAAGGAGATGTAAACATCTACTCATACACAACTACAAAAGAGATTAATCAGTTTAAAAAAGCGTACTCGAAGTATGAACCTTCAATTGCTTTTTACAATAGTGAGTTTTATAAAAATGCTTCATTTTATATAGGTGATGGTAATATCTTTTCTCCTTTAAGCAATACGTTTTCAGGAAATAAAATTATTTCAAAGAATAGACATTCAAAAATTATTTTCTCAATAACCAATATTAATGATTTAGATATTGAAAGAAATGATTTTGAAGGAAATGGCTTAGTAGAAATGTATTTAAGCAATGATAATTATGTAACTCTAAATGATAATAATTTTTATGACTTTCGTGTCAATTTAATTAAAGAATCAAAAAATAAAGCACAATCAATTATAACAGAAAACAATGTTTTTAATAAACCTCCATCTTTAAGTATTAATCAATTTTCAACTTCAGATGTTTACGAATGGAAACAATGGAAAAATAATACGACAACAATAGAAGGGTTTTCTGCTTATTTAGACGATTTGATGGACAATGATGATCAATTAAAATTTGAAGAACTCTCAAAAAATGATTCCATCTTTAATGCATACCAAACGACATATAAATATCAATTAGAAAAATCCTATAAGTCTGAAATGAAATTGCTTGGGCAATTTTACACTTTTTACAAAGAACAATTCGATGGAGATTATCAAAACCAAGTGTATGTTGAGTTTAAAAACTTAGAAACCAAACGCTCTAAATATTTATACAAAGAAAACCCAACCTTTAATTCGTATTTTAATTGGAAAATAAATCAGTTTTTAAAGATTTTTTCTAGCTACGGAACCAATCCATCTTTGTCAATTGTGTTTTCTATATATGTAATATTCATATTCGCTTTTGTGTATATGTTATTCCCAAATAGTTGGGAAAACGGTAAGAAAAATAAATTGAGAAATCGTTTACAATTCTTTACCAAATACTTTAGACAAAAAGAAGGAATTAGAGAGATTTACGAAGAAGAAAAACAACACGATGTAATGTCTCATACAGAGTTTAGAGATTATATGCATCAAAGCAAAAAGGAAATTCCTAATTTCTTTATTTGGCTAACAAAACCAATTTATTACTTCTCTTCGTACAATTATAGAATAACTGGGAGAGTTTTAAAATACACAGATATTTTAAAAGGACGTTGGGTAGATTTACCTAAAAGAAGAAAAGTAGTAACCAGTTTTATTATTGGTGTTTGGATTTTTGCTTTAATTATTTTCGACATCTCTATTAAGTTTCTAAACGCATTAACCCTATCTATAAATACATTTACGACTCTTGGTTTTGGTGAAATACCAATGAAAGGAATACCAAGATATTTAGCTATAATACAAGGATTTATTGGCTGGTTTATGTTAACCATCTTTTCAGTTTCTTTAATTTCTCAACTATTAGAATAATTATGAAAAAAATAATCACACTACTATTCTTACTCTTAATTTTTAACGGATTTAGTCAAGAAAAAAAACTAAAAGAGTATTCTCATACCGAGTTTTTTAAAATGATTGCCGCAGAAAAAGATTCTGTATTTAAATTAAAAGATGCTTTTATTGCTTTTAAAGAACAAGATTCTGCTTTTACTTATAAATATGTTGATGGACAAATTAAATTTGGCACCAATGACACCATTGTAATTAATAAAGAAATAGATTTAGAAAACGTACATTTTGAACATGTAAAAGGTGATTCTGGTCAGGCGTTACCTTATATTATTTTCAATAAAAAAGTTAAAATTTACGACGCTACTTCTATCATATTTTATTATTGTGTTTTTAATGATGATCTTGAACTCGATACCAGTGTTTTAGGAAATGGAAAGATAACCGCATTAAGCCAAAAATATGAAAACTATGAAGCTGACATTGGGTTTTGGGACAGCTCATTCAATAAAAATGTTTTAATTGATGTTGGCTCAATAGAAAACTACTCTTCTATTAGTTTTAATCTGTTCTATTCAGACTTTTTTTCTAAAAAAGAACGTTTTGATTATCATGTTCACACCAACAATATTAGAGAAACACATTTTGACGAAAACCTTTTTACAGGGATTGGTTATCTAGATTTTGGAGCAGACACTTCTACGTTTACAAGTGTCTATGGCAATAATTTTGGAGATTTTAGAGTTTCATTTACCAAAGCATCATTTAATGACACAGATGTATATATTGTAGAAAAAAACACTTTTAATAAAGAGTTATTGGTGTATATAGATCAGTTTGTGATGACTCATGTTTACAGATGGACTCAATGGAAAGAAAAAGTCCTTTCGGCAGGAGGTTACGATTTGTATTTAAAACATTTAATGGAACAAGACACTTCTTTAGATTATGATGAAATTTATAAAGTAGATACCATTTTTAATAACTATAAAAACAAATACAAATTTGAGTATGAAAACTCTTATAAATTTGAAATGCAATTGCTTGGGCAATTTTATGATTTTTACAAACTACAACACGATGCAGATTATTCAAATCAAGTATATGTAGAGTTTAAAAACTTAGAAACCAAACGCTACGCTTATTTATATAAAGAACACCCAGCATTTAATACGTTTTTTACGTGGAAAATAAATCAATTTTTAAAGGTTTTTTCTGGCTACGGAACCAATCCTTCATTATCAATTATATTCTCTTTATATGTGATTTTTATCTTTGCTTTTGTGTACATGTTATTCCCAAATAACTGGGAAACTGGCAAGAAAAACAAACTTATGAATCGTTTACAATTCTTTACCAAATACTTTCGACAAGATGAAGGAATTAGAGAAATTTATGAAGAAGAACGCCAACATGATATAATGTCTTACACCGAGTTTAGAGATTACATGCATCATAGTAAAAAGGAAATTCCTAATTTCTTTATTTGGTTGGCACGCCCTATTTATTATTTCTCTTCGTACAATTATAAAATGACAGGTAGAGTTTTACGCCATACAGATATTTTAAAAGGACGTTGGGTAGATTTACCAAAAAGAAAAAAATTAGTAACCAGTTTTATTATTGGTAGTTGGATGCTAGCACTAATTCTTCTAGACATCTTAATTAAGTTTTTTAATGCATTAACATTGTCTATAAATACATTTACAACCTTAGGTTTTGGAGAAATACCAATAAAAGGGATTCCAAGATATTTAGCTGTAATACAAGGTTTTATTGGTTGGTTTATGTTGACTATTTTCTCTGTATCGTTAATATCGCAATTGTTGAATTAGTTGCAGAGTCGCAGAGTTGCAGAGATACAAAGTTGCAAAGTTTAAAAGGTTAAAAGGTTAAAAGGTTAATATGTGAAACTAAACCCGCCATCATTTTAATTTTTGTAAGAATACAAAGGATATAAAACGGCTAAGTGTCCAAAGCCTGTCCTCAACTTGATTGGGGAACTAAATAATAAAGTCTGGACACGATAGTGGAATATCATGTAGCATTCAAAAAAAATAAAAGCAGGCTAGAATTTTGTTGAAGCTTGTGCTGAACTTGATTCAGTATTCTTCAATGGAAAAGAAAAAAGATTAAAAAATGATATCTTTCAGACTAAATTTAGTGCTACTTGCCAAAACCAAACAAACTATGAAAAGAATATTACTAATAATTGTTTTACTGTTTTCTATCAGTAGTTTTTCTCAAGAGAAACCCTTGAAATACAAAGAATATTCGTACTCTCAATTCTTTAAACTCCTAGAAAATGAAAAAGACACCATTTTTACATTAGAAGATGCTATCATTCGTTTTGACATAAAAACAGACAGTATGTATGGTGGAACAATGAGTTTAAATAATCAAGAAAGTAATTATTTTAGAAAAGACAGCATTACCATTTATAAACAATTAGTATTTAAAAATGTGCAATTCTTGGCTTATCATTTAATTAATAAAGGAGAAAATGAGTTTCCAGATGCCTATGCTAGCGGGTTTCATAATTTTCTGTTTAAAAAGAAAGTAAGTTTTCAAAATTGTTTAGCGTTAAGTCTTAGCAATGCTGTTTTTGAAGAATCTGTAGCCTTTTCTAAAACTAAAAAAATAGAGTCTATTTATAATTATTTTACAAATGTTATTACCATTAAAAAGGTTGGCTTAGTAGGCCCTGCAACATTCTCTGATTTATCAATCAAAAACACGCATTTTAAAAATGGTTTTTCTATAAGTTATAATATTTACGAAGTCAATAAAGAATTAAAAGATTTCAATTTGACAATTGAAAATTGTGATATTACATATACAAGCAGCAATCTTTTTGAGTCTTCGAACATTTTAATTAGTAACATAGGTATGCTAGAAATTATAAACTCAAAATTTGACGTTCAAGACCTAAGCATAACTGCAGGTTTAAATTATAATTTCATTTTAAAAAATAATCTCTTTAAAAATAAAATGAGAATTGATTTTACTACAAGAGCATCTTCCAATGGAATTACTATTGAAAGCAATACTTTTTTAGGGGATGTTCGCTTAAGGCTGGAGGGCTTATCTGCTAATATGAATATAGACTGGGAACAGTGGCATGATAAAATAATTAGTGATCGTTCGTTTTTTGATTTTGTATTTAAATTTAGAAGTCAAGAAAAGTATAAAAACATGGATTTATTCAAGCTTCAAACTATTACAGACAGTGATTCGGTGTATGCTATTTTTAAAAATGAATATTATTTAAAGAACAAAAATAGTTTAAAAAGAGAGTTTAAATTAAGGTCAAAGTATGTACAATTTTATAGAGATCAGTTTGAATTTGACAATGCTAATTTGGTGTACTTAGAATATAAAGACATTGAGACAAAAAAAACACAATTAAACTATCAAGAAAACCCAACGTTTGATACTTTTTTTACATGGAAAATAAACCAATTCTTAAAAGTATTTTCTGCTTATGGTACAAAACCATCAAAAGCAATTATTTTTTCTATGTATGTTATTTTACTTTTTGCTTTTGTGTATTTATTGTTTCCAAATTCTTGGGATGCTCACGGAAGAAAACGAATTATGAACAGATATGCTTTCTTCTTTACATACATGAACAAGAAAGCTGGAATCCATGAAGTGTATTTAGACAATCAAAAAGAAGACTTGTTAGAGTTTGATGAGTTTAAAAAATTGGTAGAACAACAAGGAAAAACGGTTCCGAAGTTTTTCACAGCAACTGCTCTCCCACTCTATAAATGGGCAATTTCTAGCACCAAATTTTCTGCAAGTGTGTTAAAACGTGTAGATATTATGAAAGGTACTTGGAGTGAAGTACCAAAATCGAAACGCATTTGGAAATCCATTTTATTGATTGGTGCTTTTACACTCGCAATTTGTTACGATATATTGATTAAAATGTTAAACGCTATAATGCTTTCTATAAACACATTTACCACTTTAGGTTTTGGAGAAATACCTATTAAAGGATTGCCACGTTATTTGGCAATTATACAAGGATTTATTGGTTGGTTTATGTTAACTATTTTTAGTGTATCATTAATATCTCAATTATTGAATTAAATGTAAAACTAGATTCCCTTTTTCAAGGGAATGATAAATAAAATATCAATGAAAAAAATACTTTTATTATTTGTTTTCTTTTTTTCTACAAACAGTTTTTCTCAAGAAGATACTAGTACCTGGAGAGTAATTCCATCTATAACAGATTGGGCTAAAGAAGTAAACAACTGGCAAGATTCTATTTATGAAGTAAAAAACATCAAGATATTAATTGATTTAAAAAAAGATAGCTTACTTATTGAGGATGTCATTTTCCCTATTGACACTACAAAAGAAAACATTGCTGCTGTTTTTAATAAGAATATTACTGTAGATGGGCTAGAATTTGTGAATGATTTTGGAACACAGAAAGCAAAGGTTATTAAAAATTTGCATTTTAAAGGCTGGTTGAGAATAGCCAACTATTATTCTGAACCTATTTCTGGATTTTTCTTAAAAAACATAATTGTAAACCAACGTTTTTCTATCCAAGGAACTGATAAATTCTCTTACTTTAATTTCTATAGTTGTGAATTTAAAACCTGGGTAGGTTTTTTTGATTTCAACGAGGGCTCTTATTTTTTGTTTAACAATGTTACGGTTAAAAAACATATGCAATTAACCAGAACACCAGGAAAACCCAATTTATCTATTACCAATAGCAATTTCAATAGGATCTTCCTTCGAAGTTCAACTATTTCGGAAGTTGATATAAGAAATTCTAAGATTGATACCATATCTATAAACAGTGCCATCATAGAACGAAAAATTCATTTAATTGAAAATACTATTAATCTTATTGAATTAACGGGTGCTCAACTACCAGAAAGCAATACCTATATTCCTTTTAAACAAGTAAGTGGGAAACTCTTTGTTAAAGCTTTTAGTATCATGAGGCCAGATGCAAAAGAATATATGGTTTCTGATGCTATGGATTTTGAACTAAAAGAAGAATACGATCTGCTAATATCTTCCTACAAATCTCTCCTAGGAAGTTATCAAAAGCGTGGTGATCAAGAAAGTTATAATGCTTGTTATGTTGAGATGAAGGATATTGAAACAAGATATCTACAATTTCTACATAAAAAAACACCTACTTTCAAAGGTTATTTTACTTGGAAAATTAACCAGTTTTTAAAAGTATTTTCTGCCTATGGTACAGAACCTGCTCGCTCTATTATCTTTTCATTGTATGTAATTTTACTCTTTGCCTTTATCTATTTATTGTTTCCTAATTCTTGGGATTCTCATGGTAAAAAACGTTTGATGCATCGTTTTGAGTTCTTTCAAAAATACTTGCGCAGAAATGAAGGAATTCATACCATTTATTTAGAAGGAAAAGAACAAGAAATAAGTTCGTTTAACGATTTTAAAAACAAATTAGATGATGAAAAACTAGAACTGCCTGCATTCTTTATTAGCTGGTCTAAACCATTGTACAATGCTTCTATGTTTAGTTCTAAACTCATGACACGCTTTTTAAAAACTACGGATGTCTTAACAGGTAAATGGAAAGATTTATCGCCAAAACAAAAACGTTGGAAAAATATTCAAATAGGAGTTTTATTAATTTTAGGATTGTTATACGATATTCTGATAAAAATGCTCAACGCATTAATGTTATCCATAAACACCTTTACAACCTTAGGTTTTGGAGAAATCCCAATTAAAGGTTTGCCACGTTATTTGGCAATCATACAAGGATTTATTGGTTGGTTTATGTTGACTATATTTTCTGTATCTTTAATTTCTCAATTACTAAATTAAATTATGTCACCTCGAGCGCAGTCGAGAGGTCTCAATTACTAAACTAACTATAAATCAAACACTATCATGGGAATATTTTGGGATTTAATGCAACAAGACGAATTAGAAAAACAAGAAGAACAAGCAAAAAATGTTGAAGAACGTGTTGCTATTTTAGAAAAAGAATTGGCAAATACAAGAGTAATTTTAAAGAAAACCTTAGCCGCTTTAGAAACACATTTATCTAAAGATATTGATGGCGATGGTGTTACTGGATAATTTTCAATTATAGAAAAAAAATTAATGAACCGATTTAACATCATTACGGTTATTGCAATTATCTTATTTGCAAGATTGGCTATGCGATTATATGTAGGTTACAAAAAGTACAAAAAAGAAGATAGCGATGAATAATTTCTTAAAAAAAGCGAATTGTCATGTCGATCGGAGTCGAAACATCTCATCTTGATGATTTCTAAATCATCACTTAATTCCTCATTTCAAAAAATGACAAACAACTTATATCATGATTAAATTCTTTAGAAAAATCCGTCAAAACTTACTGATGGAAAACCTGCCTACCAGACAGGCAGGTAAAACATCTAAGTACTTTAAATATGCTATTGGAGAAATTGTATTGGTAGTTATTGGAATTCTTATTGCGCTTTCAATTAATAATTGGAATGAAAATAGAAAAATAAAAAAAGAAAATTATTTATTATCAAAACGTTTATTAGATGAAGTAAATAAAAACATGGCAAGTTTAGAGATAAGTTTTATTCGTTTAGAAAAAATAGACACTTCTACAATACAAGCGCTAAGTTTAATGACTGAAGAGTACAAAACTGTAAATTCTGTACTAATAGATAGTCTTATTTATAACATCTTGATAACACCAAATAATAATTTTTATACTTCTGTTTTAAACGAAGCATTATCTACAGGTAAAGTTTCTCTTTTTGATAATGATTCTCTAAAACAAATTATTTATAATATACCAACATCTATATCTAAAATTGAAGAAAGTGAAAAAGGAATTGATGTTGATATAAATCAAAATTTAGTTCCTTTTTTTTATGAGAATATTTCGTTACGTGCAATAGATTCAAAATTTTCTGAATTTGGTAAAAAAATTGGAAGCAGTAATTTAAATCCTTCAGATAATAGAGTGGTTTTAAAAAATAGAAAATTTGAAAATATTTTGGATAACAAATATTATTTAACGCAAAGATTATTATCTAAATATATTGTATTGCAAAAAGATTTTGTAGAACTTAAACGTTTATTAGTAAACAATTTAAAAGATGATTAGATTGTTTAAAAAATCTACTCACCAGAATACGTTACAAAGTTTCTTGGTGTTTCGTAAAGTGTAATAGAAATCTCTAAGGAAGTACTAATTTTTGCACGCAGTTTATTATAAATAACCACAGAAATATTTTCTACAGTTGGATTTAGTGTTTTAAATTCTGCGACTTCTACATTTAAATTTTTATGATCAAAAACATCTTCAATTTCGCTTTTAATCAATTCTCGTAACACAGATAAATCCATTACAAAACCTGTAACAGGATCAATTTCTCCAGTAACAGAAACCGTTAATTCATAATTATGTCCGTGATAATGTGGATTGCTACATTTTCCAAAAACTTTGGCATTCTTTTCATCTGACCATTCTGGATTAAACAATCTGTGAGCTGCATTAAAATGTGCTTTTCTATGTGCTGTAATTCTTGGCATTTTTTATTCAGTTATCAGTTATCAGTTATCAGTTATCAGTTATCAGTTATCAGTTATCAGTTATCAGTTATCAGTTATCAGTTATCAGTTATCAGTTATCAGTTATCAGTTATCAGTTATCAAAAATAAAATTTTCGAACCGTTTACAATATTAAAATTTCACTTCTTTTAGCCTTTGAACCTTTGCAACTCTGAAACTTTGATACTTTGATACTTTGAACCTTTGAGTCTTTCAATCAACTATTCTATGATAATATTCATTAAAAATTATGGTAAACCAAGCGGTGTAAATTTTTGGATTTCTTTCCATGTCAACTTTCACATCTTCTAACGTCATCCATTTAAAAGCTTCAACTTCTTCCCTATTGATAATTGGACTCTCGTTATAGTTTCCAACCATTACGTGGTCTAATTCGTGTTCTGTTAAACCATTGTCAAACGGCGCTTTGTAAATAAAAGAAAACACTTCTTCTAACTCACATGTAAAACCCATTTCTTCTTGCAAACGTCGTTTTCCTGCTTCTAAAGAAGTTTCTCCATTTCGTTGATGAGAACAACAGGTATTTGTCCATAATAAAGGAGAATGGTATTTATCCGCCGCTCTTTGTTGCAATAATAATTCGCCTTTATTATTAAAGGTAAAAACCGAAAAGGCTCTGTGTAGTAACGCTTTTTCGTGCGCTTCCATTTTGGGCATTAACCCAATTTGGTTATCGTTTTCATCCACTAAAATTACTTGCTCTACTGCCATAAAACAAATGTAGTAAAATCAATTATCTTTGCAATTAATAAATACGTCATTTTAAAAATGAAATTAATCAAATTTTGTATTGCTTTATTCATATTAACTGTGATTGTTAATTGTGATGAAAAGAAAAAAGCGCAGCCAATTATTCCAAAAATAAAACAAGAAAAGAAGCTTATTAAAAAAGTAGAAAAAAGTTGGGACAGCCTAAACAAATACAATGTAGAAGCTTTTTTTACTGAATACGAAAAGAAAAATAAAGACACCAAAGTAATTATAAAAACAGATTACGGAAATATTAAGTTGCGTTTATATAATAATACTCCGATTCATAGAGCCAATTTTATTTTTTTAACCAAAATTAAATATTTTGACAAAACTGTCTTTTATAGAGTTGCAAAGAATTTTGTTATTCAAGGTGGAAATTCTGATGAATATGCTGCTATGAAACATCGTTACAAATATGGTAATTATTTAATGAAACCAGAATTTAGATCAAATAGAAGACATAAATATGGCGCACTTGCAGCAGCTAGAGAATGGGAGAAAAATCCAAGTAAACTTTCTAGTCCTTTTGAGTTTTACATTGTACAAAGCAGAAAAGGCGCACATCATTTAGATAATGAACATACTGTTTTTGGGGAAGTAATTTCTGGGTTTGACACTATGGATAAAATTGCACAATTAAAAACAGATGTTAAAGAATGGCCTTTAGTAGATGTTCATATGAAAGTAGAAATTATTGAATAGAGAATAGAGAATAAAGAAAAAATAAACTTTAATATTTACCTCTTTTTAACTTTGCAACTCTGCAACTATTAATTTATTCCGTCTAAACCAAACTTTACCGTTTTTAACTGGTTCTTTTTATCAATAGAAATTGTCCAAACCATAAATGCAAAACCATCCATAATCTCTAGTTGTGGCACTCCTGTACTTCTTCCAGAACTAATATCAGAAATTGTAATTGCTTTAGAAGCTTTTCCGTTTTTAGAAACTTTTTTAACACGTAAATAAGTGTTGTTATCATCAGATTCCATATAACTTACTAACACTTCTTCATCATTTACAAATGCTACATCTACTCTACCGATAGCAGAGATATCATTTACAATAATTGGTGTTTTAAAAACTCCATTCTCAAAAAATGAAACTTTTACTTCAGGTTTTTCATTTGCACCCGTAAACCAAGCTACAGCAGTATTTTCTTTGTTTGAAACTACTTTAGGTCCATTTACTGGGCAACCGTTTATTTTCCAATTATCATTAAATACAGCAACCGGTGTAGACCAAACTGAATCTTTTTTCTGAGAAAAATAAATGTCTCTAATTTCGTTTTCACTTCGATCTCTATATACAATCATTGGTCCATTTTTTGTCATTGTTGTTGAAGTTTGACAACAATCGCAAGTTCTACCATCTACTTGTGCTTCATTAAAAATAGTTCCTGTTTTAGAGACTTCTGCTGTTCGGATTGTCATGGCTTTATGGATGCTTTCTTCCATTTCTTTAACTGTATTTCTTCCATCTAACCAAGTAATTAAAAAACCATCTTTTTCATTAGGAATTATACTTACAAAACCATGTTCTGCTTTCATTCCGTCAGTATTTAGTAAGAAGTTTTCTTTGATGATTTCTCCGTTTAATTTTCGAAGATTTAATATAACATCATAAGTATAAGTGCCTTTAGCAGATTTTTGCAAGTGACTTGTTAGTAAAACATCTCCATTTGTTGCATTCGTAGGGAAATCTGCCCAATTAACAAACCAATCTGTACCTGAAGTAATTTTTGTAGGTGCTTTCCATTTTTCATTCTCTAATTGTGTATAAAATAATGTAGCTTCTTCTCCTCTAATAGAATTTACCCAAGACAAAGATAATTTACCGTTTTTAGCAACTAAACTTGGTTCTGCATTGTTAATTCCAAAATCAAAAGATATTTCAGTAATTTTTACTTCTTTTTTTTCACAGGCAATAAATAATACCGCTATACTTAAAATAAATGTTAATTTTTTCATTTTATAATTCTTTTAGTTGAGTAATCATTTCTTTACTATTCCACTCTGTTGCACCAATAATTTCTTTCACTTTCATTCCTTTTTCATTAAAAATAAAAGTAGTTGGCATTGCGTAAATACCTAATGTAGATAAAGATTTTGGTGATTTTAAAAAGGTAAAATTGTAGGGGAACTTAGTATTAAAATTTAGTATTTGTTCTATTAATTCGTCAGAAACTAATAAAAAAACATAGTTTTCTTTTGATAAAATTTCTTGTGCTTCTAATAAATCTGGCATTTCTTTTTTACAAGGACCGCACCAAGTAGCCCAGTAATTAACCAAAACTTTCTTTCCTTTTAAACTAGAAACATCAAATAAGTTTCCTTTCAAATCAGTAAGGTTCTCTAAAATGTGTAAATCGTTAGAAACCTTATCAGTTTTAGATTCCTTAGATTCTTTACATCCTAAAAGAAATACAAAAACTAAAATATAAATACTATTTTTCATGTCTCAAATATAATAACATTAAATCAATTTTTGAAGGGTTTTTTTTATTATATATTCATTTGATTTAATCAAACAGTCATTTAAAGAATTCTAGAATAAACCGTACATTTGCACCTCAATTTTTGTAAATGAGTTTATTAGAAGAAATACAACGTAGAAGAACATTTGGTATCATTTCGCATCCAGATGCAGGAAAAACAACATTGACAGAAAAATTATTACTTTTTGGTGGTGCTATACAAGAAGCTGGTGCAGTAAAAAACAATAAAATCAAAAAAGGAGCAACTTCCGATTTTATGGAAATTGAGCGTCAGCGTGGAATTTCTGTAGCAACTTCTGTATTGGCTTTTATCTACAAAGACAAAAAAATAAACATTTTAGACACACCAGGTCACAAAGATTTTGCAGAAGATACTTTTAGAACTTTAACTGCGGTAGATAGTGTAATTGTGGTGATTGATGTTGCTAAAGGAGTTGAACCTCAAACAGAAAAATTGGTTGAAGTTTGTAGAATGCGTAACATACCAATGTTGGTTTTTATCAATAAATTGGATAGAGAAGGAAAAGATGCTTTTGATTTATTAGATGAAGTTGAGCAAAAGTTAGGATTGCGAGTTACACCAATGAGTTTTCCTATCGGGATGGGTTATGATTTTAAAGGAATCTATAATATTTGGGAAAAGAAATTAAACCTTTTTTCTGGTGATAACAAAACTAAAATTACAAAAGGAATTGAATTTGATGATGTTTCTAATCCAAAATTAGACACTATAATTGGAGAAAATGCAGCGGAAACTTTACGGGAAGAATTAGAACTAATTGATGAAGTGTATCCAGAATTTAATCAACAAGAATATTTAGAAGGAAACTTACAGCCTGTATTTTTTGGTTCTGCTTTAAATAATTTTGGTGTTAAAGAATTATTGGACGCATTTATTGAAATTGCTCCTACTCCACAACCAAAAAAAGCGGAAGAGCGTTTAGTAGATTCTAAAGAAAAACAATTAACTGGATTTGTGTTTAAAATCCATGCCAATATGGATCCAAAACACAGAGATCGTTTGGCTTTTGTAAAAATTGTTTCTGGAATCTTTAAAAGAAATGCTCCTTATTTACACGTTAGAAACGGTAAAAAAGTAAAGTTTTCTAGTCCAAATGCATTTTTTGCTGAGAAAAAAGAAATTGTAGAAAAATCGTATCCTGGAGATATAGTTGGATTACACGATACCGGAAATTTTAAAATAGGTGATACTCTTACTGAAGGTGAAATCTTGAACTTTAAAGGAATTCCGAGTTTTTCTCCAGAACATTTCCGATATGTAAACAATGCCGATCCGATGAAAGCCAAACAATTATTCAAAGGATTAGATCAATTAATGGATGAAGGTGTGGCGCAATTATTTACGCTAGACATGAACGGAAGAAAAGTAATAGGAACTGTTGGTGCTTTACAATATGAAGTAATTCAATACCGTTTAGAACATGAATACGGCGCAAAATGTTCGTATGAAAACTTACAAGTTCACAAAGCGTGTTGGGTAGAACCCGAAGATCCTAAAAATGAAGAGTTTAAAGAATTTAAACGTGTAAAACAGCGTTATTTAGCAAAAGACAAACAAGATCAATTGGTGTTTTTAGCAGACTCTTCTTTTACAATTCAAATGACTCAAAGTAAATATCCTACTGTAAAATTGCATTTTGTAAGTGAATATAAATAGAAAAATGGTCGAAATAAGAAATAAGAAACAAGACGTTATTGCCTATAAAATAACGCATTCTTTTGTTGAAAGACAAAAAGGGTTTTACAAAACCTGTCTATTCTTTGTTTTCTTTTCACTTTTTTCTGTATGTTCTTTCTCACAAGAAAACATTGCAAACTTAAACGGAAAGGAATTAAAAAATTCAGTTCGTTTAAATTTTATTCCTGTTCAAATGCCCACAGATTTTGATGCAACTTTAAAGCCAACAATGGGTTTACTTGGCTTGCATTATAAAGTTCCCATAAAAAGTTGGTTGTATGCTGGTGTTGGAATGTATGCTGCAATTACAGGAGATCAAGGAGGATTATTTACGTTGGGAATTGATGTAGGCATCAACACAAAAATATACAACAATCTTTACTTTGATGCCAATGTTCATTTTGGTGGCGGTGGTGGTTATCGTTATTTAATTAATGACGGTGCATTTATCAATCCAAATATTGGGATTAGCTATAAACAAGAAAGATTTAATCTAGGAATACAATACAGTCATGTAAATTTTTATACAGGAAAAATTAAAAGTAATTCCGTTTCATTTTATGTAGAAATTCCAAGTACGTTACGTTTTACGGATTATAAAAATGCTCAAAAAGAGTTTATTGCATCCAATTTGTCGGATACTAACTTTTGGAATAAACCTGTAGTCAAAAATGTACAACAAGTTCGTTTTGATTTCTTTCAGCCATTTGGCAATTCTAGAAAAGACAATGCAAATAATCAAGAACCAATTACAGAAACATTGTATGTTTTGGGTTTTGAATATCAAAAATATATTAGCAACAATACTTTTGTATTTACGCATGTAGATGCCATTTACAAAGGGTTACGTGCTGGATTTATGGATTTGTTTTTTGGTGTAGGTTATCATCCATATCAAACAGAAAAATTTAATCTATTTACTAAATTTGGAATGGGAGCTGCCGGAGGAAGAATTGCTCCAGAAGGAGGATTAATGATGTATCCTAGTGCCGGAATCGATGTGAAAATTTCTAACAAACTTGCCGTAAGTTCTCATGTTGGATATTATAAAGCAATCGCTGGAGATTTAGAAGCTTTTACGTATGGTGTTGGATTAAAATATTATGGATTTAACGGAGGAACAAAAAACCATACGACTTTTAAAACGCAAGGAGTTAGAATCGGAATTCAAAATCAAACCTATTTAAACGTTTTAAAAACAGATAGTCCAATTGTAGATTTACAAATGTTAGCAATGCAAATCAATTACGACATCAACCAAACATTTTATTTAATTGGTGAAGCTAGTTTTGCGTATGGTGGAAAATCTGGTGGATATGCACAAGGGTTAGCAGGAATTGGTATTTACAGTCCGTATTTTTTAAATAATAAATTAAGAGCTCATTTAGAAGGAATGGTTGGAGCTGCTGGTGGTGCTGGAGTTGATACTGGAGAAGGAATAGTAATTAGACCTACAGTTGGATTGAGTTATAAACTAACAAATGCTGTATCTTTGCAATCTTCAATTGGGAAATTAATTACTCCTTTTGGAAATTTAAAAGCAACAAATATAAATATTGGATTAAGCTTTGGCCTTGCCACTTTATCCGCAAGAAAATAATAGAATAAAAATTAAATATTTTAAAAATGAATAACGGAATCTACGCAAAATTTAACACCAATAGAGGTAAGATTTTAGTAAACTTAGAATTTGAAAAAACTCCTGGAACTGTTGGGAACTTTGTTGCTTTAACAGAAGGAAATTTAGAAAATGAAATAAAACCACAAGGAACTCCATATTACGATGGATTATCTTTTCACAGAGTTATCTCTGATTTTATGATTCAAGGGGGTTGTCCGCAAGGAACTGGAACTGGAAATCCTGGTTATAAATTTGACGATGAATTTCATCCAGAATTAAGGCATGATGCTCCGGGTAAATTAGCAATGGCCAATTCTGGACCAGCTACAAACGGAAGTCAATTTTACATTACACACGTTCCTACACCTTGGTTAGACAATAAACATACTGTTTTTGGAAGTGTTGTTGAAGGACAAGAAATTGTTGATATCATTTCTCAAGGAGACGAATTAACTTCTATAGAAATTATAAGAGTTGGTGAAGCTGCTGAAAAATTTAACGCTGTTGAAGCTTTTAGAACTTTTGAAGGATCTAGAGCAAAACGTGAAAAAGAAGAATTAGCAAAGCAAAAAGAATTATTAGATTCTGTTGCTGCCGGTTATGATGAAACTGCAAGCGGTTTACGTTACCAAATATTACAAGAAGGAAAAGGAAAACAAGCAACAAAAGGCGCTACCGTTTCTGTGCATTATAAAGGTCAATTATTAGACGGAACGGTGTTTGATTCATCTTATAAAAGAAAACAACCTATCGACTTTGCTATTGGCGTTGGTCAAGTAATTGCTGGTTGGGATGAAGGAATTCAATTATTAAATGTAGGTTCTAAAGCTCGTTTGGTAATTCCTTCTCATTTAGCCTACGGAGAAGCAGGCGCTGGTGGAGTTATTCCTCCAAATGCAACGTTAATCTTTGATGTTGAGTTAATGGATGTGAAGTAACATCACACTTAAACAAACCAAAAGTGCTAGAAATTCTAGCGCTTTTTTGTTTTAATCAAGAAAAGAATAAAGACGATATAAATTATTTATAAAAATGTAACAAAAACGGATTCTCAAGAGTCTAACTTAATTAGACACCATTTAATTTTTATCTTTACAATAAAATTATTATTTATATGAAACGCATTTTTTATTTACTTTCTATTTTTTTACTGATTAGTTGTGGAAATTCTAAAAATTCACCAGATTTTATCAACGCTGTAACTGGTAATTATTTATTTAATTCTGATGAATCTATTGGTGTTTCTTTTGTTGAAAACGAAATGATTGTTCGTTGGAGAGGCAATGATAATATAAAACCTCTAAAAGTAAACGATAGTACTTTTTACATAAAAGCTATGAATGAAAAGTTTATTTTTAAAATGCAACCAACTATTCATATTAAATTGGCAGAAAAAAGAGAACACAAAGGAGAAACGTACTCCTTTAACAAAATGCTAGACGGAGAAAAAACTCCACGAGAGTATTTATTAAACAAAGAATATGACCAAGCTTTAATGGGTTATTTAGCAATTCAACAGAAAGATTCTTTAGACAAAACCATTAGAGAAACAACACTCAACAGACTGGGATACAGAATTTTAAACGAAAAAAAACATGATATAGCTATAGAAGTATTTATAATAAACACAAAACTATATCCTAAAAGCTCAAACACATATGATAGTTTAGGAGAAGCATATTGGAGAGTAAAAGATTCTGTCAAAGCAAAAGAAAACTTTAAAAAAGCATTATCAATCAATCCAGAAAACAGAAGAGCACTTCGCTTTATAAAAAAACACAAACTAGAGGACTAATTCGCAATCAATGGAACTAACATTGTAAGTTTTTATTACTTTATATAAACTCGTAACATTACCTTAAAAATTGTTTTGTGCTTTTTTTAGAAAATCATTTTTTCTATCTTTAGAATTCTAAATTCAACATATGAAAACTGCACAACAATGGTTTGATGAATACGCTGTAAGTCATCAAAACGAAACCAATATAACCATTCATTTTATTTGTGTTCCTGCTATATTTTTTAGTGTGATTGGCCTGCTAATGATCATTCCTACTACATTCTTAGAAAACACTTTCGGATTATACAATCCGTTATTAGAAAACTGGGCTGCACTAGTTGCAATATTTATGTTGATTTTTTATCTCCGCTTAGGCTTTTGGTATTTTATTAATATGCTTTTAGTTACAACCTTATCTATTATTGGAAATTACTGGTTAAGCAGTTTTGGAAATTTAGCTTTAATTTCTCTCGTAATTTTTGTGATTGCTTGGATTGGACAGTTTTACGGACATAAAGTAGAAGGTAAAAAACCATCATTTCTCAAAGATTTACAGTTTTTATTAATTGGCCCTCTTTGGGTGATTAAAAAGCTAATGAACTAAAAATGTTACTTCTAGTATCACGCTTTTTTTAGCGTGATGTATCGAGAAGACAATCAAATAAAGACATGAACAAAAAAGAAATCACATTTGAAGACTTTACAAAAGTTGATATTAGAATAGGAACTATTATTGGAGTAAATGATTTTCCGAAAGCTAGAAAACCTGCATATCAATTATCGATTGATTTTGGAGGTTTAGGTATTAAAAAATCAAGTGCTCAAATTACAGATTTGTATTCTAAAGAAGATTTATTGAATCGTCAAGTAACCGCAATTGCAAACTTTGAACCTCGACAAATTGCTAATTTTATGAGCGAATGTTTAGTATTAGGAATTTATAATGAAGAAGGTCATGTTGTTTTATTACAAGCTTCTGATACAATTAAAAACGGAGAACAGGTCAGTTAACAATTATCGATTGTCTGTTGTCTGTTGTCAGAAATGACAATAAATTATTTGATTGCCTTTCGAAAACCAATGGTAGCTAACAAGCCAATAATTGGAATGATGGTAAACAACGAATATAAATTTTGATATTCTACAATTGTTGGATCTTTACCTAACATATAACCGACAAATAAAGACATAAAAATATCTGGTGTAAACCCTACTACAGAAATAATTCCAACCAACGTTCCTGTTAATTGTAAAGGTGTGTTAGTTTCTTCAATAATAGCAAAATACAAGCCTCTTAATGCGTAAATTCCCAACGCCATAAACACAAAAAAGGTAAATGATAAGAATATTGGTTGGTCGTAGAAAAAACCCAATCCTAAAACTGCAGAAGCGATTATTAAGATTGTAAAACACGGAATTATTAATTTTGAAGGCACAAATTTATCTGCAATCCAACCAACAGTAACTGCTGCAATTGGTCTTAAATACTGAATAAACACTGCAAAATAAGTAGATTCTTCTAATGAATAACCCCAAACATCCCGAGCGTAAGTACCGTAAGTTCCAGTTAATTTATAAGCACAATATGCACAGAAAATAATTAATGAATGAAACATTACTTTTGGTTGTTTCATTAATTGAAATGCTTGTTTAAAATCAAATTGAAATTCTTTAGGGTCTGATTTTTCAATTTTCTCTTTTGGCAATACAAACCAAACAAATAAAGAAACTAAAAAAACGATTGCAGTTATGGTTCCAATAATATATTGCAAAGTTTGTACTTTATGATCAAAAGTTATATTTACTGCTTTGGCTGGGAAAAAATAGGTCAAAATTGTAGCTCCTGATAATGCAATAGTTGCTGCGAAAAATCCTCTTCCACCATCTAATAAACCAAAGGATAATCCTTGGTTATGTGAGTTCCCCCATTGTCTAGTTGCTTTAATTAAAGAAGCCCAAAAGAGTAATATGGTAGAAACTCCCCAAAAAGCATACAGTATTTTTAAAGTGAGAATTGATGGAATCATCGTCATCCAAAAACCACCAATTGCTGTTAAAACTAATGAGATTGAGAGTAATTTTCTAGCTTCCCACTTATCAGCAATAAATCCACCAAAGAAATAAGAAATTACAGCAGTTATTCCGTACAAAGCTTGAGCTTCACCAATCTGAGCATCAGAAATTAAAAAAGCTTCTCTAATAACGGGTTTAAAAACACGCATTAAAATAAAAGGCAATAAAAAAATAGCTTCGCCCGCAATAATTAAGGCAAACATTGATGTTAATTTGTTTTGTTTTAGCAAAATAGTAAAGAATTAAGTTTTCAATTTACAAAAACAAAAAGAAGTATCTGTAAATAAAAATGTATTCGATTCTTGAGCTTTAAGTGTCGAATACATTAATATATTTTAAAAAAAATGTTATTCTATTCTTCTTGTTGCTGTAAGGTCTAGATTTCCATCTGGTGTAGCAACAGTACCCTTTAAAGAATCTCCATCAAATGTAAATTCAAACTCAATCAAGGCACCTTGCATATCAATATCTGCTCTCAATTCATTGCCTTCTAATTTTATATTTTCTAATGTTAAAGTACCAAACTGAGTAGTTTCTATTTGAACTGTATAACTATCATCTGATTTTTCAATAGTCATTTCGCCTGTCATAGTACCATCAGCAGCTTCAACTTCATAATCCCAAATACCACTTGGATCTATTTTTGTAACTGATTGCACTGAAGTAAGTCCAAGAGTTAATATAAAAATTAACACTCCAAAAACTATCTTGTTTTTTAAAATTTTTGATTGATTCATCTTATTTTGATTTTAATTAAGATGACTAAAATACAATTTTTATGTAAGTGTTTTAAATTTTGTTGTCTTTTTTAGGATAAAGCTTCCTTTAATATGCTAATTGGATGTTTAGCAATATGTTTAGTTCCATCAAAAATTTGATGTCTACAACTGGTTCCAGAAGCTACTATTTCTGTACCTTTAGCACAATTTCTAACTTTCGGAAACAAGGTGTCTTCACCAACTTGCATACTTAACTCGTAATGTTCTTTTTCGTATCCAAAACTTCCTGCCATTCCGCAACAACCAGTATTTAAAATGGTTACAGAATAGTTTGTTGGAATGTTTAAAATAGTAAAACTCGCTACTGTACTAGACAATGCTTTTTGATGACAATGTCCGTGAATTTTGAGTGTTTTAGTAGCTGATGTAAATAAATAAGTATCTAGATTTCCTTTTTGATGCTCGTTATTTAAAAACTCTTCAATAGTAAATGCATTTTTTGCAATTTTTTCTGCGGATAATTTATCACTTGCGATTCGCAAGTATTCGTCTCTAAAGGTTAATATTGCAGAAGGTTCTATCCCAATTAAAGGCGTTGCATCAGAAATAACATCTTTAAAAACAGCAATGTTTTCGTTACAAACTTGTTTCGCTTCTTTTAAAAATCCTTTCGATATAAAACTTCTTCCGCTTTCTTTGTGATTTAACACTTCAACTGAATATCCTAATTTTTCTAATACAAAAATGACGTCTTTTCCGATTTCTACATCGTAATAATTGGTGAATTCGTCGTTGAATAGGTACACCGTTTTTTGAGATTGCTTTACTGCGTTCGCAATGACATCTCTTTTTTTATACCAGTTATGAAATGTTTTTGATGCCAATTTTGGAACACTTCTTTTTTGGGCAATTCCCATAATTGCTTTTGCTAACGAAGTATTTAACACTACGTTGGTTAGTATAGGAGCAAGGCTTCCTAATTGATTGTATTTTACATTATTGGCAAACAATTTACTTCTAAAACTATAGCCGTTTGTTTCTTGGTATTGATATAAAAATTCTGCTTTTAACGCCGAAACATCTACATTACTAGGACATTCAGAAGCGCAGGCTTTGCAACTCAAACACAAGTCAAAGACTTCTTTTAATTCAGTATGATTAAATTTATTTGGTTCTTCAGAATTGGTTAAGAATTCTCTTAGAGTATTTGCTCTTGCGCGTGTAGTATCTTTTTCGTTTTTGGTGGCTCTGTAACTCGGACACATCGTTCCGCCAGCAGAAACTGGTTTTCTACAATCTCCAGAACCATTACACTTTTCTGCGAGTTTTAAAATCCCTTCGTTTTCTGAAAAGTCTTGAATGGTTTTTATAACTGGTTCCTTTCTGTCTATTTTATAGCGTAAACTTTTATCCATCGGAAAAGCGTCTGTAATTTTTCCTTTGTTAAAAACATTCTTCGGATCAAATGCTTTTTTAATGCGTCGTAATAATTGATAATTCTCTTCTCCAATCATTAAGGGAATAAACTCTGCACGTACAATTCCGTCTCCATGTTCACCACTAAACGAACCTTTGTATTTCTTTACAAGCTTTGCGGTTTCTGTGGTAATCTTACGGAACAATACCACATCTTCTTTTTTCTTTAAATTTAAAATAGGGCGTAAATGAATTTCACCAGCGCCAGCGTGTGCGTAATAAATGGCTTTTTGCTGATACGCATCCATCATTGCAGTAAACTCCTCAATGTAATTTGGTAAATCTTCTAAAGCAACAGCAGTATCTTCAATACACGCAACAGCTTTTTTATCGCCAATCATATTTCCTAATAACCCTAAACCTGCTTTACGTAACGCGAATATTTTTTGAATATCATCTCCATAAATTTTTGGATGATGATATCCGAAGTTGTTTTTTTCTAAATCAGCAATCACGTTGTTTGCCAAAATTTCTGCTTCTTCAATAGAATTTGCAGAAACTTCTAACATCAAAACTGCTGCTGGATCGTCCTTTAAAAAGAACCTATTTTTTGCTTGTTCTCGGTTGTTTTTTGTGCAATCTAAAATTGCTTTATCCATCAATTCACAGGTGTATAAGTTGTGATTCATGGTAATCAACGTGGCTTTTAAACTTTCGTTGATACTTTTAAAATGCGACGTAATTAAAATACTTTCTTTCGGCTGAATGGCATCCAATTGCAAGGTAATTGCAGTAGAAAAAGCAAGTGTTCCTTCACTTCCTGCTAATAATTTAGCAACATTTATGGTTGACTCTGTTCCGCCAAACAAATCCGATTTTAAAAATTCATCAACGGCGTAACCTGTATTTCTTCTGTGAATGGTTGGTTTTGGAAATTCTTTTTTAATTTCATCTTGAGCAGAATTAAAAATCAATTCATTATAAATTGCTTTATAAATACAACCTTCAAGAGTTTCAAGTTCCATTTTTTGTTTAAATTCCTCTGATGAGATTTCAGAAAATGTAGCCAAACTTCCATCACTCAAAATCGCATCAATAGCAAGTACTTTATCACGTGTAACTCCGTAACGAATAGAAGTACTTCCAGAAGAATTGTTACCAACCATTCCGCCAATCATACAGCGGTTAGATGTTGAGGTATTTGGACCAAAAAACAATTCATGAGGTTTTAAATACAAATTCAATTCATCACGAATAACGCCAGGTTGTACAGTAACCGTTTTATGCATTTTATCAAAAGAAATGATGTTTGTAAAATGCTTAGAAACATCTACTACAATTCCGTCTCCAACACATTGTCCGGCTAAAGAAGTTCCTGCGGTTCTCGGAATTAACGTAGTCTCGTTTTTGGTAGCAAAAGCAATGAGTTCTTGAATATCTGTTACATCTTTTGGAAAAGCAACAGCCAACGGAACCTTACGATACACAGAAGCATCGGTTGCGTAAATTGACTTGTGTAAATTATCAAAGAATAGGTTTCCTTTTAAAGAAGTGTCTAATGCAATTAAAAGTGAATCGTCAATCATTTTTTATAGAATGGAATACTGCGAATTTAAAAATAATAAATTGCATACTAATTGATTGTCATTTAATTTTCAGCAAAATTTACCAAAGGTTTTATATTTCCATTATCAGCATCTCTTAATGCCATAATGTAACTTTTTCGAGTTTCATTAGCTTTAACCATATTTGATTTTTGCCAACTAAAAATTTCTTTCCCAAAAATTGCCTCAATAATTATATCGGCCATTATTCTTGAATGTCTACCGTTTCCGTTAGCAAAGCAATGAATAGCAACAATTCTATGTTTAAATCGAATTGCTATTTCATTTGCTGGATACGTTTTGTTTTCTACCCAATATTTGGTGTCGTCAATTAAGTTTCTTACTTCTATTTCAATTAGAGGCCATTTTATTCCAATATTTTTATCAGATTTTCTAAATTTTCCAGCCCATTTCCATACATCACCGTACATTTTTTTGTGTAATTCTTTTATGAATTTCTCACTTAGTATTTTTTCAGGTTTTAAACGAACACGCATCGTCCATTCTATTGCTTTTTCAATATTTAATTGTTCAAATTCATCCAGTTCATTTTGTGTTGTTATAGATTTTATTTTTAAACCTTCTTTTTCTTCTTCATTTAACGGTGTTTGACCGTCTACATATTTTAAATTTAATCCCATAATGACTTTTTCATTTCTCTTTTAATTTCATTTGTCAAGTCTATTATTGAGGCATTAATTTTGTCATCACTTATTCCTTGATTTTCTAATTTCATATTTTGATGGGTTCTTAAAATAATTTTTCGAGCCATTTTTTCAGCTTTTACATCAATTAGTTTTTCAAAAGTTCCTTCTTTTGGAACAAAACTATAGACAAGTTTTAAATCTAATACATTGCCAACTTCTTTTAAAGAGTTTAAAGATATTGAACCTTTTGCTTCACTCTCTTCAATTTTATGAACGCCTTGTTTGGTTACACCTAATTTTGTTCCAAGCTGAGCCATTGTCATGTTAAATGCAGTTCTGATGGTATTTATCCACCCTTTACTAGGAACTAAAACCATTTCTGTTTTTTGAAAAGGTTTTAGTTTTTTGTCTAGTTGTTCAATTAAAAGCCACTTCTTGTTTCTCATGATTTTACTTTTTTGTATTGAATTAAGTTTACTTAATAATACAAAAGTAAACTTATTTGCTTACAAATGTAATAAAAAGTAATCTAATGTGTTTACTAAATACAAAAAAAGTAAATAATTTGGTTTACAGTAGTATAATTGAAAGTGAACTGTCAATTATTTTTGTATAACATCGAATACTGCGAATTTAAAAATAATAAATTGCATACTAATTGATTGTAATTTAATTTATTGGGTTTTATTAATTATTTTTTGGAGGCAGCAAATTATTTAATTTAATGAGTTGTTGTGCATAGTAATGCATTCCTTTGAAATTTTTTCTAATATTTTATGGCTATCTCCAAATTTACATAACGCCTCACAATGCTCCCTTAAATCTGATGTTAATATATATTTAATTGTAATTTTTCCATTTACTATTGATGGTCTAGAAAGTTGAAAATTTACTTCATTTTCTCTTTTATTAGGAATTATAATAAAGAGATTAGAGTTTTGATTTGGTAATGAAAAAGATAAATCAGAAAGTCTTAAAATACCAGAATAAATTGAAGTACTTTTTTCTACTTCAAATGCACAAACAATTTTATTTGAATCTTTTTCAAACCAAATAATATCAATTAATTTAATTGTATTTAGAGTTTCTTTTTGAATATCGATTTTCGGAAATTTTTTTATACTTAAAGAAGAAAAGCCTTTTCCGTTATAATCTTTAGAACGGTCATTACTAGCAGCAATTACATCATAATTTAATGCCTTCCCTATTTTTAAAAGATGGTATTGCATTTCAGAATGTAATTTTTTTTCTTCATTTTCATCAATTACCTTTTTATGTCTTTTTTCTAGCTTTTTTAAAATTTTGGCACGCTCTTCATCACTCAAACTAGGTTGGTTTTCAACAAATAAATTTTGATGTCCAACTTCATAAAGCAAGCCACAAAAGGCACCAAGATCATTAGAAAGTTGCATTTTATATTTTTCGTTTTGTTGCATTATTATTCCTCTCATTTTTAAATACTCTTTCCAAGAACCTAATTTAATTTTTTCATTAAACAGTATATTAAATCCTCTTACCATAGCAGTATTAAAAGGCGGAATGATTGTAGGATGAAGAAAATAAAGAATATTTGTTAAAGCTGGACCAACTCCTTTTATTTTAAGTTGATCGAGTGAAATAATCTCTTTAATTAATTGACTTTCATTGGTGGCATTAATACAACATTCTAAGAATTTTCCAAAAGCTTGTTTATTTTCAGCATTTTCATAAATATCAGGTATTCTAAGTTTCGGTTTCCAATAAAAAGCATGAGATGCTCCTTCAAATACTTGTTTCTGTTCAGTAATACATGAAAGTACAAATTCTAGAGAGCTTCCTTTGTAATCATTTGGAAATTTCTTTTCATAAATGTCTTTAATAACTTGATTGACTCCACGTTTAATAGATCGAAATGCTTTTAATCTTTCTTCGTTTTCAATAAACCAAGTTTGGTACACTAAATCAGAATTTTCTTTATACTCGTTGATTAATTTCTTCATAGATTTTTTCTGGGTATTATACACAACTTTAATGATATCAAACCTTTAAATATTTAATATCAAGAGTAACCAAAGTTACCAAAAATCAATTTATTATAGACAAAAGTTATTAATGTGTTTTCAACTTTGTTAAAGATACGTTAAATAGGTTGTGGTTAATTTATAGAAAGACATTGTTTTTTATACCTTGTGAAAGATTTTAACTAACTAAACTATTTCTGATGAAAAAAGTGCTTCTATTACTTTTATTTGTAGCTGCTTCAATGTCTGCACAACAAGTAGATTTATCGTATTATTTACCCAACGATGTAACGTATAATAAAAATATTCCAACTCCAAAATCTGTTATTGGTCATGAAGTTGGAGAATGGCATATTACACACGATAAATTAGCAGAATATATGAAAGCTTTGGCAAAAGCATCAGACAGAATTTCTATTGAAAGTAGAGGAACTACTTTTGAAGGAAGACCGTTGTTATTGCTAACAATTACGTCGCCAAAAAATCATCAGAATTTAGAAACAATTCGTAAAAATCATATTGCTGCAACAGATGATGCTTCAGTAGATGTTTCTAATGCACCAATTGTTGTATATCAAGGATTTTCTATTCACGGTAACGAACCAAGTGGAGCAAATGCTGGTTTGGCTGCAGCGTATTATTTAGCAGCAGCACAAGGAAGTAAAATAGACGAATTGTTAGACAATACGGTTATTTTATTTGATCCTTCTTTTAATCCTGACGGATTGCAACGCTTTGCCTATTGGGCAAATACAAACAAAGCGATTAACATCAACCCAGACCCAAACGATAGAGAATACAGAGAAGTTTGGCCCGGAGGAAGAACAAATCATTATTGGTTTGATATGAATAGAGATTGGCTGCCAGTTCAGTTACCAGAATCTAGAGCAAGAATTGCATCGTTTCATAAATGGATGCCAAACATCTTAACAGATCATCACGAAATGGGAAGTAATTCAAGTTTCTTCTTTCAACCGGGAATTCCGTCTAGAACAAACCCGCTAACTCCACAATTAAATCAAGATTTAACAAAACAAATAGCAACTTATCATGCAAAGGCGTTAGATAAAATAGGTTCTATGTATTATTCAGAAGAAAGCTTTGATGATTTTTATTATGGAAAAGGATCAACTTTTCCTGATGTAAATGGAAGTATTGGAATTTTGTTTGAGCAAGGAAGTTCTCGTGGTCATGCACAAGAAACAGTAAATGGTGTATTAACGTTTCCGTTTACAGTAAGAAATCAATTTACAGCAGCATTATCTACTTTAGAAGCAGCTCGTAATATGCGAGTGCAAATTTTAAAATACCAACAAAATTTCTTTAAAAATGCAAGAAAGGAATCTGCGAAAACAAAAGCAATTGTTTTTGGTGACGAAAAAGATGCAGCAAAAACATATCATTTAGCAGAGATTTTAAAAAGACAAGACATTAAATTTAACGAAGTAACATCAGACTTTACATCAAAAGGAAAAACATATAAAAAAGGAAGTAGTTTTGTAATACCGATGAACCAAAAGAACAGCAGATTAGTGAAAGCGATGTTCCAAAAAAGAACAAAATTTACCGATAGCTTATTTTACGATATTTCTGCATGGACGTTTCCATTAGCTTTTAATTTAGATTACGAAGAAAATATAGCAACTAGCAAAATAGGAAAAGAAGTAACCAACTTAGAAATGCCGGCAGGTTCTATTTCTTATAAAAGCGATTACGGATATTTAATGCCTTGGAACGATTATTATACACCAAAAGCATTGAACACTATTTTAAGCAAAGGGATTCGTGCTAAAGTTTCTTTAAAGAAATTTAATAATGGAGGTAAAGATTTTGATTACGGAACCATTTTTATTCCTGTTCAGAATCAAAAATTAAATGCAGTCAAATTGTTTACTTTTTTAGAAAAAGTAGCTAAAGAAAGTCATGTACATTTTTACGGAACAAGAACTGGTTTAAATGATGGTGTAGATTTAGGTTCTAATAACTTCAGTAATGTAAGTCCTAAGAAAATTGCAATGCTAGTTGGAAATGGGGTTTCTAGCTCTGATGCTGGAGAAATTTGGCATTTATTTGATACGCGTTTTAATATTAAAGTAACAAAGTTAGACATGTCTTTTGTTGGTAGAACTGATTTAAGTAAATATTCTACATTAATTGTACCGAGTAGTCGTGGAGTTGATAAAGGAACAGAAGGGAACCTTAAAACATGGGTTAGAAATGGCGGAGTTTTAATTGGGTACAAAAGTGCTGTAAGATGGTTATCTTCTAAGAAATTTATCAATTTAGAATTTAAAAAAGTAGAAGCACCTACAAATCCTGTAACATTTGAAAATAGGAGTTTACGTTCTGGTGCGCAAGTGATTGGAGGAGCAATTTTTAACACAAAACTAGATTTATCACATCCTATTAATTTTGGATATAAAAATGATGAATTACCAATGTTTAGAAACACTACAATATTTGTTAAACCGAATAAAACAAATTATAACAACCCAATTCAATACACAGATAAGCCTTTATTGGCTGGTTATATTTCTAAGCAAAATTTAGAGCAATTAAAAAGTTCAGTTCCTTTCCAAGTACAAAGAATGGGTAGAGGTAGAGTGATTGTTTTTACAGACAACACCAATTTTAGAGCTTTTTGGTACGGAACAAATAAATTACTAATGAATGCAATTTTCTTTGGCGATAAAATGTAAAAAGAAGTTGTAAGGTTTAAAGTTGCAAAGTCGCAAAGGAACAAAGTTTAACTTTGTGGCTTTGCGACTTTTTTATATAGAATTAGTAACAAAGCGTAAAGTTTATCGTCTCATTGGCATACCAATAAATTGAACTATGAGTTTTTTTAGAGTTTTATTAGCCATTCTTTTTCCACCTTTAGCAGTTATTGGAAAAGGTTGTGGCTCTTTTATTATTATATTTTTACTAACACTTTGTGGATGGATTCCTGGAGTAATTGGTGCTTTGGTGATTCTGAATAATCCAGATAATTAATCAATAAACAATTGTCAATTAACAATAAACATTTAAGAGTATTCGTTTTATAGTTTTGATAATTGAAAACTGTTATTCTGAGTAAAACGAAGAATCTCATTATTTTTAAACAGATTTCTCAATCGTCTAAAAAGACTCATTTCGAAATGACAAGATTACTGTTAACTGATAAATGAAAACTGATAATTGAAAGTTATTCTCGATACAAATTTATTCATTCTTCATAAATTCACTTGAATAACATTTACTTTAAGTTAGCTAAACTATTTTTAATCGTTTCAATTTTAGCCAATGTATCTGCTTCTTTTTTACGCTCTAACTCCAATACTTTTTCAGGTGCATTATTTACAAAACGTTCGTTAGATAATTTTTTTGAAATTCCGAATAAAAAACCTTCTGCTCTTGTTAATTCTGCGTTTAGTTTTTCTATTTCCGCTTCTACATCAATAGTTTCAATAGCTACAGGAATAAAATATTCATTAGATTTTACTCTAAACGAAGCGCCATCAACTTTTTCTGAAACATAAGTTATGCTAGCTGTATTTGTTAATTTTTGAATAACAACATCTAAATTCTGTGTAGATTTCTCGTTATTCACCACAAATAGCTCAATAGTTTCTTTAAAAGAAATGTTCTTTTCTTTTCTAATGGTTCTAATTCCAGAAACTACATCAGTAATCATAGAAAAATGGTTGATTAACTGTTTATCGCTTTCTTTAGCTTCTGGCCATTTTGCAACGATCAACGCTTCTTCTGGTGTTCTTTCCGAAATAAATTGCCAAATTTCTTCTGTTAAAAATGGCATAAATGGATGCAATAACTTTAAGTTATTTTCGAAGGCTACAATAACAGCATCATAAGTTGTTTTATCAATTGGCAAACCAAATTCTGGCTTTACCATTTCTAAGAACCATGAAGCAAAATCGTCCCAAACTAACTTGTAAATTGCCATCAAAGCATCAGATAATCTGTATTTAGAGAAATGATCTTCAATCTCCGCCAATACTGTTTGAAATTTTGCATCAAACCAATCAACAGCTATTTTAGCCACTTCTGTTTGCTGAGCTGCTTCATCAATTTTCCAACCGTTTATCAATCTAAATGCATTCCAAATTTTATTTGCAAAACCTTTTCCTTGCTGGCATAAAGATTCGTCAAACATTAAATCGTTTCCAGCCGCAGAACTTAACAACAATCCTACTCTAACACCATCTGCTCCATATTCTTCGATTAATTTCAAAGCATCAGGAGAATTTCCTAATGATTTAGACATCTTTCTACGCTGTTTATCACGAACCAAACCTGTTAAATACACATTGTTAAATGGTTTCTTGTCTTTAAACTCATACCCAGCAACAATCATACGAGCTACCCAGAAGAATAAAATATCTGGACCTGTTACTAAATCGTTTGTTGGATAATAATAGTTAATTTCTTCATTTTCTGGATTTCTAATTCCGTCAAAAACATTCATTGGCCATAACCAAGCAGAAAACCAAGTATCAACTACATCAGATTCTTGTCTTAAGTCATCAATTGACAGAGATTTCTCGGCTGCGTTCGAAGTGACAGCTAATTTCTTTTTTGCAAGTTCTAATGCTTTATCAGCAGTATTTGCTACCACAAAATCTTCTTTTCCATCTCCGTAGAAATAGGCCGGAATTTGTTGTCCCCACATTAATTGACGAGAAATGTTCCAATCGCGAACATTCTCCATCCAATAACGATATGTATTTTCGAATTTCTTTGGATATAAATTGATTTCTGGATTCTCTCCTAAAACAGCTTCAATTGCAGGTTTTGCTAATTCTTCCATTTTTAAAAACCATTGATCAGATAATCGTGGTTCTATAATAGCTTTGGTTCTTTCAGAAGTTCCAACTTTATTAAGATGTTGTTCTGTTTTAACTAAAAAACCTTTTTCTTCTAATTCTTTGGTTACTTCTTTACGAACCACAAAACGATCTTTTCCTTCATAATGCAATCCAAAAGAATTTAAAGAAGCATCATCATTAAAAATATCGATCACTTCTAATTTGTGTTTATCGCCTAAAACTTTATCATTTTCATCATGTGCGGGTGTTACTTTTAAACAACCTGTTCCAAATTCAACATCAACATATTCATCTTCTATTATCGGAATTACACGATTACACAAAGGCACAATTGCTTTCTTTCCTTTTAAATGTATAAAGCGTTCATCATTTGGGTTGATACAAATTGCAGTATCTCCAAAAATTGTTTCTGGTCTTGTTGTTGCAATAGTTAATGTTTCGTTTGAACCTTCAATTTTGTATTCTAAATAGTATAAGTTTCCTTGTTTTTCAACGTGAATTACTTCTTCATCTGACAATGTTGTTTTCGCTTCAGGATCCCAATTTACCATTCTATATCCACGATAAATGAGTCCTTTATTATATAAATCAACGAAAATTTGAACCACAGCTTCAGACATATCTGGATCCATTGTAAAAGCAGTTCTTTCCCAATCACAAGAACAACCTAACTTTTTCAATTGCTCTAAAATAATGCCTCCGTATTCATGTTTCCATTCCCAAGCATGTGCCAAAAATTCATCACGCGTCAAGTCATTTTTATCAATTCCTTGTTCTTTTAATTTTGCAACCACTTTTGCTTCTGTAGCAATTGATGCATGATCAGTACCAGGAACCCAACATGCGTTTTTACCTTTCAAGCGCGCTCTACGAATTAAAACATCTTGAATCGTATTATTCAACATATGTCCCATATGCAAAACTCCAGTTACGTTTGGTGGCGGAATTACAATTGTATATGGCTCTCTTTCATCTGGAGTTGAATGAAAATAATTGTTTTTCATCCAGTAATCGTACCATTTACTTTCTACACTAGATGCTATATATTTAGAAGGAATTTCCATTCTTTGGCTTTATTTTTGAGATATAAAGAGCAAAAATACTACTTTTACCTAAATTAAATTCAACATGAAGAAATATATTCTTTTCCTTTTTTTAGTTGGTTCTACCATAAGTAGTTTTGGGCAAAACTCTAATACTACAAAACCAGAATTTAAATTCAAAACTGAAGTTATAAATTATGGTAAAATTGTTAAAAACTCAAACGGAAAAAGGACTTTTGAATTTACAAATATTGGAAAAAGTCCGTTGATTATTTCTGATATAAAAACTTCTTGTGATTGTACTGTTCCAAAAATACCAACAGCGCCAATAATGCCTGGAGAAAAAGGATATATTACCGTTTCTTATGACACTTATAAATTAGGTGGGTTTTCTAAACAAATCACCATCTTTTCGAATGCAAAATCAGGAAGAAAAATTGTTAGAATAAAAGGTTTTGTTGTGAAAAAAAAATATTAATTTAAATTTTCTTTATCAATCTAAATTGAAATTTCATTTTAGCACCTAGCCTTTCAACAATCATAATTATTTTTCTTTTGTTACCAGATTGAAACTTACCTAACAATTGTTTTAATGTTAATTTGTGTACTTTAATTCCGTTTATTGATAAAATAATATCGCCTTTTTGGATTCCTGCCAAACCTGCTGGTGAATTTTCTAAAACATGTTTTACTTTATAAGAAGGCTTAAATCTGTATCTGTAAGTAGATATTAAAGTAACAGTATTAGCTTCTGTACTCTTAGAATCACCGGTAGAAAATACATTTGAAAAATTTGTTGATAATTTTTCTTTTACTAATACTTTACCATTATATACTAAATCTAAACCACTCATATTATATTCAAACCCACCCCTAAAAGAAGCACTTTTTTTTAAAATGATTTTTTTATTTTTGTAATCTACCCATATTTTAAATCGTTTTAAAATATTACCGCCAATACTCCCATTTCTTTCTTTAAATTGTCTTGCATAAATTGTAGTTGTAGAATCTAAAAAAGAAGCCGTTGGGTTTTTTATTCTAAATTTCCCTATTAAAACTTCTTTGATTCTACTTTTTTTACCGTAAATAGTTCCGCTTATTCCCTCTCCTAAAACATCATTAAAATGTTTAATTGGTGTTTGAATTTCTTCCTTAGAATTTTCAAATAACCAAATTGCTTCAGATCCACCAGTATCGATCAATAACTTTACATCTGTTAATGTATTACCAATAGTATCTAATTTAATTTTAGCATCAATAAAAGGTTTATTTCTAAAAAATTGCAAAGGAAAGGTTTGACATTTTCTACATCTATTGTAGTTATAAAACTGTGGATTATAAAAATATATACGTTTAGAAATATAATTAATATGAACAATAGCATCTTTAAATAATTTGTACCCAATTATTCCATGAATAGTAACACCCATTTTACCAGAAACATCGAATTTATCTTTTAAAATCACATAAATTTCTTGGTCTTTACCTACAAAGTTTTTAATCTTTAAAGTATTATTATTAGATACAAATGCATCCATTGAATCGCCGTTACCTAAACCTTGTAATGAGATTTTTTTAACATCATTTAAATCCAAACTATCATTTTGTGATAAATTAAAAAGAATGGTTTTATTAACACCAGTATCTAAAATGAATGATAATTGCTTACCATTAACTTCAATAGGTACAACAATTAAATTATTTATAAGGTTAAATCTTACTGATTGTTCTTTTTGGTTTGAACCAAAAAAATTAAACTGAGATTGAGATTTCACTATACTCGAAAAAACAATTAAGAACAAAAGAAATAAACGATATTTTTTTATCAAAAAAAATGATTTAATAATATTAATGCCAATATACAAATTACACATTATTAATTATTCCTTTTTAGTATATATTTAACCCGTTGTGCATTATGATTTAAAAGAAAAAAGTTGTTCATCTTACTGAAAATCAGTAAATTGATTTAACCATAAATCATTAATAATGAACAACTTAAATGCAAATTACGAAAGAATATTGGA